>OLRH01001525.1_pt1 | contig 12036 bp, 7 predicted proteins | sample 1672321 | NCBI WGS metagenome assembly OLRH01 (sample SAMEA3136671, study PRJEB25190) | human gut metagenome | reverse complement strand
CAGACGAGAAGACTTTAGGGTGGATCACAGTATATTAAAAGCAGATTTCAAGATAGGACTTCCGATGGCAGTCCAGACTTCTATGATATCCATATCGTGCTCACTTCTTCAGGCGCTTATAAATGGATATGGTCCTGCGGTCATGGCAGCTTACACTGCAACCGGAAAGGTGGAGGGGATAGTATTCCAGCCGTTTTCATCGCTTGGGCTTGCACTTTCGACATTTGCCGGACAGAACATTGGAGCAGAGCAATATGACAGAATAAAAAAGGCTGTATGGCAGGCGGAATGCATAACAATAGGTTTGAGCGCTGTACTCTTTGCTGCAATACTGCTTTTCAGAGAAAACATCATTCATTTCTTCGTGACGGATCAGGAGGTTATCCGCCTTGGCGCAAAGGGAATGGTGATATCGGGCAGCATGTATGTTGCACTTGGAACTATCTATACGTTGAGAGGTGCCTTAAACGGCATGGGGGATGTGCTATTCTCCATGATAAATGGTTTCCTGGAGGTCGGCGGCAGGGTTGTGTTTGCGCTGATCCTCATGTATGCTTTGGATATGGGATTCTGGGGAATCTGGTATACGAATATATTCACGTGGATAGTCATAGCACTTACAGCTGCGGTAAGACTGATCGTGTATCTGAAAAAGGCACAAAGAAATACTGACCAGATGTAATTATAAAATAATGATGATTAATGAAAAAAAGACCGGACATGCTTAGGTATGACCGGTCTTTTATATTTTGACAAAAATCCTGCGCTATATTATTTTAGATATATAACAAATGGGAGATGCAGATCATATGTCAAATGAGATAACAGGAAATACTGCAAAAGAGAAAAGTCTGGATAGTACACACATAAGGAGCATAGTTTTACTTGCCATGTTCAGTTTCGTATTTCTGGGGACAGAGTTTTTCTATGACAATCGTGCTGCGGAAGTGGTGGATGCAAGGAAAGTACTTCTTTATCAGAGCGTGATATTGCTTGCAAGCGTAGTGGGGGTATTCATGTATGCCCTGATCCAGAAAAAGGCAGGTGACAATATCGTAAAAAAAGTGCTTATAGGCTCGAATTTTGTGGGTGTATTTGCACTTGCAGGGATAATGTTCGGAGATGAAAGCATAATATTGTTGTATGGCATAGTGTTCTTCATTATCTGGGGTATGACAGGATGCTGCACATATCATGTTGTGGCTGGTGCATATACGGATAGAAAGCATCTCACTGTGACGGTTGGCATATCATATGCTGCGGGGCTGTTTTTACAGTATATTAATTATAATGTCATAGGAAGCATGACGATACGGCTTGTGGTGTTCATATTGGCTGTCGTGGTAATTGTGACAATATTTATGGTATATAGTGATACAGCGTACGCACCAGAGAAGATAGGGGATGCGGAGCAGAGTGCCAGCAGCAAGTCTATAGCATTTGCGTTCGTGATCGTAATATTGCTCATGACTTTCATATTTTCAGAACTTGACAATATTGTGACACTTGTACATGCAGAGGGCGGTGCGGATATAGGTCAGTGGCCAAGACTTTTCCTGGCGATCAGCGGTATTGCAGCGGGATTGCTGTTTGATATAAAGGATCAGAGATTTATGAACCAGATGATGTACTGTGTAACAGTGCTGTCTGTAATTGCAATGCTGGTCATAGAATTTGGGGGAGCGTTCCTCATAGGACTCATTGTATTTTATCTCGCAGCAGGATTTTTTGTTGTTTATTTCACCACAGGATTTATAAATGTCTCCTACACCATGAAATGGCAGTCATTTTGGGCGGGAGCAGGCAGGACGATAAATAATATTGGTGCAGGTATTGTGGGAGTTATATCATATGTGATCGTTAAAACGCCGGGGATCATGGCGATGAGCGTCACAGTTATACTGTTACTGGTTTTCATAAGTATAGCAGTGTTTGTGCTTGAGAGCCTTCAAAAGAAACAATATAGACAATATGATGAGGAAAAAGTGATGAGATCATCGAAGAGTTTAAGTGAAAGAACTGAAGTGGACTTTGAACGATTTGCAGACATGCACGGTCTCACTGGCCGTGAACGGGAGGTTTTGCAAAAACTCCTTATATCTGACGAAAGTATACAGAAGATTGCTGATGAACTATATATATCCAGGGCATCGTTATACAGACATATATCATCCATGAATGAAAAGACAGGGACTAAGTCAAGGGTAGGTCTGATACAGTATTATTACAGTTGGCACGAGGAATGACACTGTAGACGGGAAAGTTTTGGATGACCAGCCGTGTCAGGAAACTAAAAATGACATTATTGATTAAAAAAATGAGATAAAACTGTCCAAAATTGAATATGAGACATATGTAACGTTACGAAAAAGGCAGCAAATTACTATAATCTATGATATGAAACAGATGGGTGGAAGATGCATTTCATCTGTATACGAGAACTATCAAACTATCCTATCAAACTATCATAGAAAGGGGAATGACTATGAAACATTTCAGGAGACTAACATTTTTGCTGTCGTTTATTTTAATACTGACAGCGGGCGGCGTTGTGGCGTTGGCAGCGAACAATGGACCGTGTGAAGATGAGGAGAGGAGCTTTGCATATGTTCAGTTCTACAATTCGGAGAAAGACGACATGATATATGTGTACAGTTTCAGAACTCCGCAGGAAGGAACGGCGACAAGTGTCAAAGGTGCAGTATATGACAAAAAAACAAATACGCTGACACTCACCAATTGTAATATGCCAGACTATGTGCTCAGCATGAATATGATGGGAGACAATTTCAAGATCAAACTGGTTGGTTCAAGTCACATAGGTATGTTGTGTGCCTGGGGATATGGATATGGCGGTTCGGTTGAGATTGTTGGTGATGGTAAGTTATATGTCAATGAGGGACATAAGAAGTCAGATGCCATAGTATTACAGCCGGAAGGAACAAAGTCTTACTTCAGGATAAGTGGGAATGCGGAAGTGTATGTATATGCAGGTAAAACAGATGGAAGTATTGTTATAGCAGATTATACAACTGTTGCTGATTGCTTTGTCGTGAATGGACTCACTGGTCTGAAAAAGGAGCAGGCGTCCGAGATGAGGTATGATGAAATACAGGCGATTATTGTAGACATGGAGAATTCACATGATTGTCACGTATATACAAAGGGTGATAATGGAAAAAAATATACAGTAGAAGATTATGTCAGAACTTACTATAACGATGATGGCAGTATAAAGGCAGAAAATGTCAAGGGATACACGTTATATGAGCTTATGCTGATGCCTGGATATACAGGCAAATATTATATGCGTGAAATTGATGCCACGGATGGTGTTTTTGATCCGGAAAAGTACGGTTATACAGATACGGAAGAAAACGTAAATGGGTATTCATACATATCAACTATGCCGGCAAAAGTATATATTGATCAGAATACTGGTGACCGGTGCGTATTCATGCGTGATGCAGTAGATGATAGTTATAAAGAGTTTGAAAATTTTAAGTATGATATCAAAGGTGAACTCGGAGATGTGACGGATAAATATGGAAATGTTATGTCGTACTGTATGGTTGAAAAGTCTAAGGATAATGTGAAATTCACAGATGTTGAGTTTTATGATCCTGATTATTTATTGTCACAAGGTTATAAGATTTCAGGTGAACTGGAGTACATAAAGGGACTTTATAAAGTGTACAGCAATGCCAAGTCGGCAGTTCTCACTTCAAAGACCCAGACTGTTTGTAAGCATACATCAAAGGTAAATAAGGTTACGAAAAAGGCGACAATGATGACCGATGGAATCATAACCACAACATGTAAATCCTGTGGCAAGAAGCTTTCGACATCGAAGCTATCTAAGGTGTCTGCAGTCAGATTAAATGCTGCCTCATGTGTATATAATGGAAAAGTCAGAACACCAGTTGCAATAGTAAAGGATGCAGCAGGGAAGACTCTGACAAATAAGAAAGATTACAAGGTCACCTACAGTGCTGGAAGAAAAAATGTAGGAAAATATGCTGTCAAGGTCACCTTGTGCGGAAATAAATACAAAGATTCCCAAACGATGTATTTTATTATTTCTCCAAAGGGAACATCCATTGTAAAGAAATCAGCAGGAAAGAACTGCCTGGCTGTAAAATGGAATGCTCAGAAGATACAGACCTCTGGTTATCAGATACAGTACTCGACGGATAAAACATTTAAAAAATCTAGTAAAGTATTAAATATCGGAAAGAATACAGCGACATACTACAAGGTATCAAAACTTAGAAGAGGCAGTGTTTATTATGTCAGGATCAGGACATATAAGAATGTAAAAATAAGCGGAAAAGTTGTAAAGATCTATTCAGCGTGGAGTAAATCCGTGGCTGTAAGAGCAAAATAGGTATATTGATAAACAGCACAGTCTGCTGCGGGCATTTTATGTAATATGAGATGTCCGCAGTTTTTATGTATAAGATATGGAAAAAACACTGAGAGGTATTATAATATAGGGTGAAATATGTATAGAGATTAGGCTGTTAAACGCTGGTGAGATTACTGAGTCGTATATATACAGATACTATGACTGCACAGAATGGAGACCAATATGAAAAAAATACTCGTGGCTGTGGATTCGTTTAAAGGAAGTATGACTTCCATTGAGGCAGGAAAAGCAATAGAAAATGGAATAAAGGCAGTATTGCCGGATGCATGCATCAGAGTGCGCCCGGTGGCTGATGGCGGTGAGGGCACTACGGAGGCGCTTATATATGGAAGAGACAATGCACATCGTGAAGAATGTGAGGTGACCGGACCGCTCGGTGAGAGACGTACAGCGGCATATGTGACATATGATTCAGCTGATGGGAAAACGGCGGTTATGGAGATGGCAGCTGCGGCGGGACTGACGCTTGTTCCAGAGGACCGGAGAGATCCGATGCATACGACGACATATGGTGTCGGAGAGATGATAAGAGATGCGGTCACAAAAGGTTGTGAAAGATTTATTATAGGAATCGGAGGAAGTGCAACAAATGATGGAGGCATCGGGATGCTTCAGGCTCTTGGATTTTCGTGCCTTGACGCGCATGGAAGAGAGGTGCCATATGGGGCAGAGGGGCTTGGTGTTCTGGATCGTATCATCATTCCAGATGTGATGTCAGTCAGTGAAAACTTGTCCGATTTGGCTCATGGCGGAGTTGCCCATAGTAGTGCTGCCGATATATCAAAAGCAAGTACTGTCGATACGTCAGGTGTCGAAGGTGCAGAATTTGCCTCCAGATTATCCAGGTGTTCCTTCCAGATCGCCTGTGATGTGACGAATCCACTTGTAGGTGAGCTTGGATGCAGCCGTGTATTTGCACCGCAAAAAGGTGCGGATGCGGAGACTGTTGAGCTTATGGATGTATATATGAAGCATTATGCCGATGTAGTGGAAAGATCCGTTGAAGGAAAATCTGACAGATACACCCCAGGTTCCGGCGCTGCGGGTGGCCTCGGATATGCATTTCTCATGTTCCTTGGCGGAAAACTTATTCCGGGAATAGACATAGTGCTTTCGGAGACAGGAATTGAGTCGGATGTAGAGTGGGCGGATACAGTCATAACAGGTGAGGGCATGATAGACTCCCAGACCATGATGGGTAAGACCCCATCCGGAGTGGCAAGGCTTGCAAAGAAACACGGTAAATATGTGATCGCCATAGGAGGATGTCTCGGAGATGGTGCAGAGGCTTGCATCAAAGAAGGCGTGTTCAATGAGTGCTATGCGGTAAACAATGTGCTTGGGATAGATGACAGTGATCCGGAGCAGGTGAGAACGGCGATGAAGCCTGAAAATGCTGCGGCGAATCTGACGACGTGTGCCGCAAAGATCACAGAACTTAGGGAACAGATGTCGGCACGTGTGTGCAGACCTGCACGGCTTAGATAGATATGGTATTTTAAGGAGAATTCAATAAGCATGACAGTCGAACAATTAGAAAAAGCGGATTGAATTTGTTTGAAACAGAATCAGAGGCGTGTGAATTTTTTCTGAAAAAAATGAAGAGATATGCAAGGAAATAAATTTACTACTATATAATACGAGGAGGATAAAAAGATGACAAGAGAAGAGGCGTGGGAATTACTCACAGAGTACAACAAGAACGAGTTCAGGACATTCAGATCATGATCCGGGGTATAAAGAAAATCGGAGAATTTGTCCGCAAAGAGACAGTGCTAAGTGTGGCACTTTTTCTGGCAGTGATATCGGCATTTGTTGTGCCTCCAGACAGCGCGTATGTGGACTACATAGATTTCAGGACACTTGCGATACTTTTCTGTCTTATGACGGTGGTTGCGGGATTTTCACAGCAGGGGATTTTTAACATCGTAGCAAAGGGCATGATAAATCGTATGGGGTCACTCATGGCGGTGACATTTGTGCTTACATTTATGTGTTTCTTTTTCAGCATGTTCATCACAAATGATGTGTCGCTCATAACATTTGTGCCGATGACACTTACGGTCCTTGGTATGGCAGGCGAGGAAGTACTCACCAGATGGATGGTGCCGGTGATAACCCTCCAGACCATAGCTGCGAACCTTGGAAGCATGCTGACACCTATAGGCAACCCGCAGAATCTGTATCTGTACGGACTTGCCGGAATCAGTGCAGGCAGGTTTGTATTGCTTATGCTGCCATATACAGTGGCATCGGCAGCGCTTCTTGTGATATGGATCATAGTATGTATGAAAGGAAAAAACAGGCAGCTTGAGATCAGACTCTCGGACGGAGATGTACAGGTTGACAGGAAACTTGTCGGAATTTACTGCATACTTTTTGTGTTGTCATTGCTCACCGTGGCGCGGATCGTCCCATACTGGGTGACATTTGCGGTAGTGCTTGTGGTTGTTCTTATATGCCAGAGAAGATTGCTGCTGAAGGTAGACTATTCGCTGATATTCACATTTGTGGGATTCTTCGTATTTATAGGAAATATGGGAAGGATCGATGGCTTTAGGATATTTGTAGAGAATGTGCTTGGCGGGCACGAGATGATCACCTCTGTCATTGCCAGCCAGGTCATAAGCAATGTTCCGGCTGCAGTATTGCTGTCAGGATTTACAGACAGTTACACAGATCTGATAATCGGCACCAATCTAGGAGGACTTGGAACTCTGATAGCGTCCATGGCAAGCCTGATCTCATTCAAATACGTGGCGAGACAGGACAAGGGCGCCAGAGGAAGATATCTGGCATACTTCACATTTGCAAATGTTCTGTTCCTGGTGGTGCTTATATGCATGTGGGAAATAATATTTTAGCCAGAAAAATATTGCCCTTAGATGGTAGTAGTCATAAAATAGAAAGGTAAGTTTCTTCAAATTAAGGAGGCGGATAATATGAGTAAGAATCTTGGTGCAAAACCTATGCTGGTGCCACAACCGGTCATGATGATCGGAACATACGATGCCGATGGCAATGCAAATGTCATGAATGCGGCATGGGGCGGAATAGTCGGAGCAAATGAGATCATATTTGACCTTGGAAGTCATAAGACTACCGAGAATATAAAGCTGAACAAAGCGTTCACAGTTGCCATTGCTGATGCAGAGCATGTGGCAGCCTGTGACTATGTGGGAATCGTGTCGGCAAATGACGAGCCAGACAAGATGAAGAAGGCTGGTTTTACAACCAGAAAGAGCGAGTTTGTAAATGCTCCAGTCATCAACGAGCTTTCACTGACAATGGAGTGCAAGCTCAAGGAGATCATAGACGGGGACAAGTTCCTCGGCGAGATTGTAAATGTTGTTGCAGACGACCGTATCCTGGGCGATGACGGCGAGATCACATATGAAGAGTTCCATCCAATCGTGTTTGACACCATCGGACATGGATATTTTGCACTCGGCGACAGGGTTGGCGATGCTTTCTCAGAGGGTAATAAGTTGAAGTAGACAAGCTTGTAACTTGGGAAAATCATCAAATTGTACATTGAAACATGAAAAAATTAGCCGTTTTCGGAAGAAAAACCTTAAATTTTCAAGCAAATGTTCAATATATATATGGAAAAAGGCGAAATAATGTGATATAACAGACACATATAAAAAGCACAAGCTAAAGTGAAAGGAAGATGTAGATATGGATAAGAAGAATATCGATTGGGCAAACCTTGGATTTGGCTATGTTCAGACAGATAAGAGATTTGTAGCAAATTATAAGGATGGAGCATGGGATGAGGGTACACTCACAGAGGATCCTAACGTAGTATTAAACGAGTGCGCAGGTGTTCTTCAGTACGCTCAGACAGTTTTCGAGGGAATGAAGGCTTACAGAACAGAGGATGGACGTGTTGTATGTTTCCGTCCTGACCTGAACGCAAGCAGAATGGCAGACTCAGCAAAGAGACTTGAGATGCCACCTTTCCCAGAGGATAGATTTGTACAGGCAATAGTAGATACAGTAAAGGCAAATATTGATTATGTACCACCTTACGGATCAGGTGCTACATTATATATCAGACCATATATGTTCGGTTCAAACCCTGTTATAGGTGTTAAGCCGGCAGATGAATATCAGTTCAGAATCCTTTGTACACCAGTTGGTCCTTACTTCAAGGGCGGTGCAAAGCCTATCACAATCAAGGTTTCAGATTTTGATAGAGCAGCACCTCACGGAACAGGACATATCAAGGCTGGTCTTAACTATGCAATGAGCCTTCATGCAATAGTTACAGCACACAAAGAGGGATTCGATGAGAACATGTACCTCGATGCAGCTACAAGAACAAAGGTTGAGGAGACAGGTGGGGCAAACTTCATCTTCGTTACAAAGGACGGCAAGGTAGTTACACCTAAGTCAAACAGTATCCTTCCATCGATCACAAGACGTTCACTGATGGTAGTTGCAAAGGATATCCTTGGACTTGAGGCTGAGGAGAGAGAAGTATACTTCGACGAGGTTAAGGATTTTGCAGAGTGCGGTCTGTGCGGTACAGCAGCAGTTATCTCACCTGTAGGCAAGATCAACGACCACGGCAAGGAGATTTGTTTCCCAAGTGGCATGGAGAAGATGGGACCAGTTATCCAGAAGCTGTATGATACTCTTACAGGAATCCAGATGGGCAGGATCGAAGGCCCGGAGGGATGGCTCAAGGTAATCGAGTAATGATCGAGTAATTCGATGTGAGATAATAATTATTGAGAACATTATACCCCACAGATGTCAGATGGTAAGTCGGATGTCGGTGGGGTTTTTGTATATCCAAGTTAGTTTGGTGTAAGAAAGATTAGCCCCATATACTAACAATTAGAATTGACTTGCACCGACCCTGAAGAGTTATAATTGTGTAGACAATAGAAGAAACGAAAGACAAATTGCATATCGGATAGTGCATTGAAACATAATATAATTCATTAAAACAATTATTTTGAAGGGGTGGTTACTATGATGTCATTATCAGATGCAGTAAACGGTTTCTCAGGAGAGGTAGCCTGGAACTGTGCGGACAGATCACTGTTCGGCGCATGCCAGCTTGAGACCGGAGATCAGGTGCAGGTCGTATCGTCTTACTTTGGTAATGTGATAATCAAGGTAAAGGGAAAAAGACTAGCGATAACAAGGGACGCGGCGGAGCGGATAAAGCTGGCTTAGATTGAAAGCGGAAGAAACAGAAAAAACGGCAGTTGCTGGATAACAGCGACTGCCGTTTTTTTGTCATAAAAATTATTAAATCTTTATAGATATTTAATTGACTGAGAATATATGCAATGATAAACTTTCAAAGATATTCAAATAAAGTAAGAATACGCTTGGAAATGTAAAGGGGAAAACAACGTCAGCTAAAGCATGGCATTTTCTCCGTCAGAAGAAAGCGTAGATATCAGATGAATGTATCTCTGCATAATGTGCACATAGAAAGACTAGAGGGGGATACATTCATCTGATTAATAATTGTTCAAGGAGGAAATGACATGCAGATATTCAGAAATCTGAAGCCGTATTGGAAGTCGGTCATTATCATAGCCCTTCTTCTCGTTCTGCAGGCATACTGTGATCTGTCACTTCCGGACTACACTTCAAAGCTCATAGATACCGGTATACAGAACTACGGTATAGAGAACTGTAGCCCAAAACAGATCCCGGAGAAAGCCTACAACGTGATAGACGGATTTATGGATGACGATGAGAAAGCCGTATGGGAGAAATATTATAAAGACGGTTCTGATGGTTATTATTATCTGACAGAAGACGGCGAGGAACACATAGAAGAAGTGGATAGTGCCTGTATGAAGGGGCTTATGATGTATTACTATCCATATCAGATGGTGAACTCTGACGAGGACAATGCAATTAAGGCAGGACTCGATAAGATGGGAATCACCCTTGATGAGATGCCGGAGGAGATGTGGGCGCAGATCGGTGAACAGATGAAGCCTACGGTTGACGGCATGCTCGACAGCATGGGTGAAGACTATATGGAATCCACAGCCATAGCATGTACAAGGATATGCTACGACAGCTTTGGTTACGATTATAAGGCAGGACAGATGTCATATCTGAAGTGGGCAGCGGTGAAGATGCTTGGGATGTCACTTCTCATGGCTGCAGCTGCGGTCCTCATAGGACTTGTGGCGTCGAGGGTTGCGGCAAGCGTTGCCTGCGGACTCAGAGAGAAGGTGTTCAACAAGGTTATCGCATTTTCGGATGCTGAGATCAACAAGTTCTCAACAGCATCCCTTATAACGAGATCTACAAATGATGTCCAGCAGATACAGATGGTCACTGTTATGATGCTCAGAATGGTTCTATATGCACCGATACTTTCTATTGGAGGCATCGTCAAGGTTGTTGAGAATGGAGCCGGAATGGGCTGGGTAATATTCATCGGCATAGCAGCAGTTGTGATTCTCATGGGAACGCTTATGGTCATTGCCATGCCAAAGTTTAAAGTTATGCAGACGCTGGTGGATAGAGTAAACCTTGTGTCAAGAGAGATACTTACAGGTATCCCGGTCATCAGGGCATTTGGCAGAGAGGAACGCGAGGAAGAGAGATTCGATGAGGCAAATAAAGACCTAACGAAGAACACATTGTTCGTCAACAGAGTCATGACATTTGCAATGCCTATACTCATGTTCATCATGTATGCCATAAGCATACTCATAGAGTGGGTGGCAGCCCACAAGATTGATGCGGGTGTCCTTCAGGTAGGATCAATGACTGCATTTATTACATACACAATGCTTATTATCATGTCGTTCCTTATGCTCAGCATGATGTCAGTCATGCTCCCTCGTGCCAGCGTGGCAGCAGACAGAATACAGGAGATCATAGATACGGATGTGACAGTTCAGGACGCAGCCGGGGCAAAGAAGCTTGAAGCACCAATGGGTGTTGTAAAGTATGACAATGTCGCATTTGCATATCCGGGCGCAGATGAGAATGTACTTGAGAATATCTCATTTGAGGCCAAGCCTGGACAGACTACGGCGATCATAGGAAGTACCGGTTGTGGTAAGAGTACACTGGTTCAGCTCCTCCCGAGATTCTATGATGTTACGGAGGGTTCGATAACGATAGACGGACAGGATATAAGAGACCTCACCATGGAGAGTGTGAGACAGAATATCGGTTTTGTCCCGCAGAAGGGAATTCTGTTCTCAGGAACGATTGCATCCAATATAAGATTCGGCGCGCCGGATGCATCTGATGAAGATGTCAAGCTTGCGGCTAAGATTGCTCAGGCATCCGACTTTATAGATGAGAAGGAACATGGTTACGACAGTGCGGTTGCCCAGGGCGGCGGAAATGTGTCTGGCGGTCAGAAACAGCGTCTTGCAATAGCCAGGGCCATAGCGAGAAAGCCGAAGATCCTGATATTTGACGACAGCTTTTCGGCGCTTGATTTCAAGACGGACGTGGCAGTCAGAAAGGCGCTTGGCGAGCATGTAAATGACAGTACAGTATTTATCGTTGCACAGCGTGTAAGCACTTCCATTGAATCTCCAGATTCCGACTTTGGTGCTGTTGGGAGAAAATGGCGAGAAATTGGAAAGCCTTACCGC
>OLRH01001506.1_pt1 | contig 12112 bp, 11 predicted proteins | sample 1672321 | NCBI WGS metagenome assembly OLRH01 (sample SAMEA3136671, study PRJEB25190) | human gut metagenome | reverse complement strand
TTTCCTCCTGAAGTGATAAAAATTTGTCATTTTCGCAAACATATCTATATTAGCATAGGACTGGCATGGTTTACAATATATTTATTAGTAATCGGCAACCAGTCCATATTTACATAAATTTTATAACACATTCATTATCAATTTCACTATCCCCGCAATGAAAATCAGCACAGCCAGTCCGAAAAAGCAAACCTCCATCTCCCTGTACACCATGTTTGACTTTTTCTCAAATGCCTTTCTGTCTTCCCTGGAGTAAAGCAGTCTATACTCACTGCCGATCGGATGCTTCTTTCTGTTTATATCCTGATTCACCACATAAGAATCTGGCTCACCGCTGTATGGATCAATGTACCACACCGTGGGATGTGCGTATCCCGGAATGTTAGTTCTGCCGGTCACGGTGTCATATCCTATTATCTTTCCCACAATCTCCATATCGAACATATCATTTTCTTTTATTCGTTTTGATCTCACAGCATAGCCTGCTATCACAAATATCAGTACACATGCCAGCATCTTGATCGCATCCATGATCAACCATACAGGATCATTCCTATCTATAGCTATTACCCCGCCATCCTGCAGACTATCTACTGCCATAGATACACCGATAAGCAAAAGTGCCACGCCACCAGCCAGAAGTCCTATTCCGATATTCTTAAAATTCCAACGGTCCTCATTTTTCTTTATCCAAATTGCAAGTCCGATAAAGAATATTCCCACTATACCGAAAAAGCCTGATTTCACAAGTCTTGTAATCAGCTCAATATTGTCTATGTAATCCATCTTCTCATCTCCAAACTGTGATAAATGCTCTATACGAATCTCAGAGCCTTGCCGAACTTTTATCTCATAAAAAAATCGCCCTATACTGATATATAATATACCAGTATAGGGCGAATTCAAACTTAATTAAAAAGATTTTCCCTGAATCCTAGCCGATGCTCTTAACGCTTTCTCCCTCTATCAGGGAATATGGCACTATCTCATGTTCACCAACTGCTGCATAATTTATATGCTTGAGCATGATGTCAACACTTCTCGATGCCATGATCTCTGTATTCTGTTTTATTGTTGTAAGTCTTGGTACACAGTATCCTGCCAGCTCTATTCCATCAAATCCAGTAACTGACAGCTCCTCCGGAATATGTTTGCCCAGATCAGCAGCCGCTCTCATGACGCCGATTGCTATCGTATCACTGAGAGCCATGATTGCTGTAACCTCGGGCTGTTCCTCCAAGAGACGCTTCGCGGCCTCATAACCTGCCTTCATAGAATACCTGCACGGAATATATGTAAACTCCGCCCGGTCATCATGCTGCCACTCATCTATAGCCCTCTTGCAGCCTTTATATCTGTTGAAACTTATCTGTTTCTCGGACACCTGCCCTCCGATGACTCCGATGTGCCTGTGGCCTTTTTCAAGAATATACCTTGTCATATCGTATGTCGCTGCCATGTCATCTATCGTTATGGAGGATATGTTGTCATTTGCAAGAATCTCTCCGCCGGTCGTGATTATGACCCCCGGAATCTCAAGCTCTTTCACCCGCTCATCAAAAAGTGCAAGATTGGCACCCAAAAACATGATTCCCTTCGGATTCACGCTATGAGTAAGTTTGATGGCATACTCAATCTCATCGCCATCCTCATCTATGTACTCCACTACGACGTCCTCATCATATCCTGCAAGCTGGCTCTGTATGCGCTCTACTATATCCGCAAACAGCATATTCTGGTTTCCTTTTATGATGACAACCACCGCCGATTTCGCTGACATTTTGAGGAGCTTTGCGTTGACGTTCGGTTCAAAGTCGTTTTCCTCTATAACCCTGAGTATCTTCTCTCTGGCTGCATCGCTGACTCCGGTCTGATTGTTGATCACCCTGGACACGGTTCCGATACCATAACCTGATATACGTGCAATATCCTTTATTGTCATAAGCTGTATCCCACTTTTCTCTTTTATTCCCAATAATTATATTATCCCGATATGTGGAGGTCAAGAAAATACTCAACTCATCATTTTTCCGATAAATATTTTATTAGAGAGTACTTTTTCACATCTTGCTTCTCCCGGTCATCAGTGTAAGTCTGCCTATTTCCTCTGCAAGATCATCATCCGTATCATCGGATATCGTTCGCCACCTCCAGTTATCGCCAACTGTGGATGGTTTATTCATCCTTGAGCGGTTATCTAGTCCCAAATAATCCTGCATCGGTATAATACAGAGATCTGCAATACTTCTCATAGCAAGCGTGATAAATGGGACATTGATCAGACGGTCCGGTGTATAATGAGCTGCCATATAATCCCGCGCCATATCTCTGGCTCTCTGATCTATACTGCTCCACCAGCCAATAAGTGTCTCATTGTCATGGGTTCCCGTATATACAACACAATTTCGTATATAATTATGTGGAAGATAGTCAGATGCCGCCCCAGTGTCTCTCACATCAAAGGCAAACTCCACAACCTTCATTCCCGGGAATCCGGAATCATGCACAAGTTTTCTGACCGAATCAGTCACAAAACCAAGGTCCTCGGCAATGACATCTCTCTTACCCAGAGCTTTTTCTATATTCCTGAACAGATCCATCCCAGGGCCCTTTTTCCACTTGCCATTCGCAGCTGTTTCCTCACCATATGGAATGGCATAATATTCATCAAAGCCTCTGAAATGATCAATCCGGACTACATCATAAAGCTTATAGCTATGTCTCATTCTGGCTATCCACCAGCTGTAACCGGTCTGCCTGTTCAGCTCCCAGTCATATATTGGGTTTCCCCACAGCTGTCCGGTCTCCGAAAACCCATCAGGCGGACATCCGGCAACCTCGTATGGACGCCTGTCCTCATCCAGCCTGAAAAGCTCCGGGTGTGCCCATACATCTGCACTGTCCATCGCTACATAGATTGGAATATCTCCTATGATCCTTATATGGTTCTTGTTGGCATAGCTCTTTAGCGCATTCCACTGAGTATAAAACAAATACTGCATGTACTGCTGAAAATGTATCTCATCCGCAAGCGTAACCTGCATCTGCTGCACTGCATCAGGCTGTCTGTTTCTTATATCCTGTGGCCACTCTGTCCACGGAATCCCACCATATGAATCCTTAATCGCCATGAACAATGAATAATCATATATCCAATCACTGTTCTCGTCCATGAATAAGGAAAACTCCATGCTATCAGTCATTTTCCATCTTTCATAGGCTTTCCTGAGAAGACTGTATCTTCCATTATATATTTTGCTGTAGTCAACGTATCTGTCATCCTCACCCCAGTCCATCTCACTGCACTCACTGTCTGTGAGCAGTCTCTGATCCACTAGTGCATCAAGATCTATAAAATATGGATTGCCCGCAAATGTCGAAAATGACTGATACGGCGAATCTCCATACCCGGTGGGACCCATGGGAAGTATCTGCCAGTAGCTCTGGTGTGCAGACCTAAGCCAGTCAACGAAACGATATGCCTCTTTTGAAAAGCTGCCAATTCCATACTTTGACGGGAGGCTTGATATAGCAAGCAGTATTCCTGCTGATCTTTCCATCTGAAATCTCTCCTTTTAACCAATTTCAGGCGGCTGCGAATCTCACAACCGCCTGTTTTTTACATTTAATAATATTATATTACTATCCCTTTACAGCACCAGCTGCAACACCCTTGATGATGTACTTCTGTGCACAGAGGTAGAATACAACAACCGGAATGATAGCCATAACAAGGCACGCCATGATCGCTCCCATATCTACTCTTCCGTAGCTGCCCTTCATATACTGGACAACTATAGATATCGTCTTGTATTTCTTGATGTCGAGTACCAGATATGGCAGAAGGAAATCATTCCATATCCACATAGCCTCAAGTATTCCTACAGATATGTAAGTAGGTTTCATGATAGGGATAACAACCCTGAAAAATGTCTTGAGCGGCGTACATCCATCTATCATCGCAGCCTCCTCGACCTCCAAAGGAATGGACTTGATAAATCCGCAGAACATGAATACTGCAAGACCTGTTCCAAATCCAAGATACACGATCACGATTCCCCATGGAGTATTAAGGTGAAGTGCATCCGCAGTTCCAGCCAAAGTAAACATAACCATCTGGAAAGGTATTACCATAGAGAACACGCAGAGCAGATATATGATCTTTGTCGCTATATTCTTGACTCTGGTTATATACCAGGCTGTCATAGAGCAGAACAGCAGAATTGCCGCTACTGAGAGAACCGTTATCACAACTGTCCAGCCCACTGCCTTAATGAAATCATACTGTGTTATAGCCGTTTTATAATTGTCCAAGCCTATGTAGCTGTGCTCATTTGGCAGTTCAAATGTCTCCAGACTGATAAACGTCTTGGCTTTCAGCGAGTTTATAATTACGATTATTATAGGTGAAACAAATATTATGGAAATAATGGTAAAGAATAAAGTAGCCAGAATTCCCTTCAACGTTGGTTTTTCTTTCACTCTGTATACAGGCTTTTTATCCGCTGTATTTACTGTTTTCTGTATCTTCGCCATTACTGCTGCACCTCCTTTGATCTTGTAATCTTAAGCTGTATGAGTCCTATCGCTACTACCAGTATGAAGAATACAACTGCCTTGGCCTGACCTACTCCCTCATATCCTACTCTTCCATAAAACGTCTCATATATATTGAGCGCTAGCATCTCTGTCTTATGGAGTGGCTCGCCTCCTGTGAGTGCCAGGTTCTGGTCAAACAGTTTGAATGAGTTGGTTATTGTGAGGAATGTACATATAGTTATGGATGGCATCATGTTCGGGATCGTAACCCTGAAAAGTCTCTGTGTTCTATTTGCACCATCAATCATGGCTGCTTCCTGAATGTCTTCAGGAATTGCCTGAAGTCCTGCAATATAAACGATCATCATATATCCTATCTGCTGCCAGCACACCAGTATAACCAATCCCCAGAAACCGAGGACTTCATTGAGCTTCAGGGCTGTATCAAACTTTGAGAATATGGCATCAAATATAAGCTGCCATACATATCCAAGTACGATACCACCTATAAGATTCGGCATAAAGAATACCGTTCTGAATATATTAGTTCCTTTGATCTTCTGTGTAAGTGCCAGTGCCACAAGAAATGCAAGAACATTTATAAGCACAAGTGTGACAATCGCAAATAATGTTGTAAACTTAAATGCATCCGGGAATGTTGAGTCCTTGAATGCGTCTATATAATTCTGAAATCCTACAAATTCAGCGTCCCTTATGGTCGTGAACTTACAGAAGGACAGATATATTCCCTCGGCAAATGGCACGATAAATCCTATAAGAAACGCAGCCATTGTCGGTATCAGAAACACCGGCCAATATCTTTTTATCGTTTTCTCCATAATTTTTTTGATAACCTCCACTCTGTTGCATATCAATTTTCTTTCCAATATCTTATGAGTCTAAAAATGGATATGTAGACATATTTGCATATGAATACATATCCATCTCTAGTCTGACACCTCTGGGTATGAGCTGCCTTTGCAAAGCTGTTAGCCTTCCTGGTGTCCTGCATCTTGCAGGACTTTATTCATATTTTAAGTTGGTTTTATTTTGTGATGTTTTTTTTTATTTTTTGGGTTGTATACTATTGTTTATTTGTTAATATGTTTTATTTTGCCTTTGCTGCAGCAGCCTCTTTAGCCCATCCATCTACAAATGCGCTCTTTACAAGATCCCAGTTGGCATCTGTCTGATCTGCCGCATATGTTGTAAGTGCTGATCCAAGGTCGTTCTTCCACTGCTCTGATGGCATTGTTGTGAAGTTCCAGCTTACAGGTGTCTTGCCCTCTGCTACATACTCATTTGCGATGTTTACAAGAAGGTTTGTTGACTCAAGGTTCTTCTTGAATGGTGTTACAAATCCCATTCCATCGGCTCCTGATGGCATAGCGCCCTTTGAACCACAGATTGCCTTAAGTGCGGTGTCATTTGTAGCACACCACTCCATGAAGTCAAGAGTTGCCTGGATATCTTCCTCTGAAGCTTTAGCATTTACACACCAGTAATTCTCACTTCCTGTACAGAGTCCCTGATTCTCCTCACCATCTGCTCCTATATAGATAGGGAGCATTCCGAGGTTGTCATCGCCAATTGATGATACATCTGAGTATGCCCATGTACCATTCTGATAAAATACTGCCTGTTCTGAAACAAACTCTGCAACCGCATCATCACCAGTCTTTGTGCTGAGCTGCTTTGGATCGGTTGTTGAGTTGTTGATGTACAGATCCCATACATTTTTGTAATTATCAAGATATGTACCCTTGATCGCATCTGTAGTATCGATTCCATCAGCCTTGTATTCATAGTAGATTGGAAGATTTGCAAGATGTGTCTTGAATCTCCAGTCTGATGAGCCATCCATTCCGGCTGATGTGAATGCTGAGAATCCTAATTTGTCTGACTTGGCTGTTATATCCTCTGCCACCTTCTTGAGGTCTGCAAATGAATTGATATCATCCTCTGTGTATCCAGCTTTGCTTAAAAGCTCTTTGTTGTAAATGATTCCGTATGACTCTATAACATATCCGATTCCTGCGACCTTATCGCCATCCTTAAGTGCAAAGTCCTCAGATGTGAGTTCTTTATACACCTGTGATGATCCAAGATCATAACAATAGTCCTTCCAGGAAGCAAGACCAACCGGTCCATTTACCTGGAACAGGGTAGGTGATTCTGACTTACCCATCTCACTCTTAAGAGTAGTCTCATACTGACCAGCAGCTGCTGTAACTACCGTCACATCAACGCCAGTCTCTTCTGTGTACACCTTAGCAAGCTCCTGCCACTGTGTATCCTGCTCCGGCTTGAAGTTCAGATAATATACAGATCCCTTTGCATCTGCCTTCTTTCCTGCTCCATCTGAATCTCCTGAGCCACATCCTGTCAACATGGTACCTGCCATCATAAGTGACAATCCAAGTGCCGCAATACCTTTCTTGTTCATATTTGTTCCTCCCATAAAATAATAAAAATTTTTCCTTCAGTCATCTCTTATACGAGCTGCTTAATGGTTACTTTGTTTTTTCGGAAACGTTTTTGGGACCGTTTCCATTTGATATATCTTATATTAGTTGTTTATGTACAAAATGTCAATACTAATTTCAATTTTTTTATCACTTTTTGCATTTTTTCACATAGCTCACCATCCAGGCTACATAAAAATGTATAATTTTTGTCATATTCTATCCTTTCTGAATACTATAAATAGAACTATTGAATCTGAAAGGACTATCCTATGAAATACAACAACCATTGTTCTCCGAACAGACCTGACTGTCGTGACAACATCTACACTATAGACCTCCGGGAGAAAGCGTTACAGAACCACAATTACCGTGAAACCGTGTGGACCGGCTGTTTCATGCAGATGACAGTCATGTGTATACCTGCCTGCTCAGACGTAGGTTTGGAAATCCATGATAATACCGATCAGATCATCAGGATCGAACAGGGACAGTGTTCAGTCAGAATGGGCTGCTGCCCAAACGAACTGTGTTTCCGTCAGAATCTTTGTGCAGGAGAATGCATCTGTATACCAGCCGGCACATGGCACAACATCATCAACATCGGCAATAATCCACTGAAGCTCTCATCCATCTATGCCCCACCACATCATCCCAGGGGAGAGACACAGGCCACCAAAGCCAGGGCTATGGGAATGGATTGCTAGTATCTTTTCCTGCGACATGAAGTAGAACGCATTGCCGGATTTATTGTCCCGTTGTCTTAGGCATCCTTCTGTCCTCTTCAAAAAAAGACACCAAATGCTGCCTGCCCGTCTGACATTGGGCAAGCGACATTTAGTGTCTTTGCTGCTACTACTATACTTTATTGTTTTCTCTGTGTCATCACTGCAATGAAAAAACTGTATCACATTTCAATCATGAGATCACATTTCTCCTACTCATTCTCATCCTCATCTTCATAATACCAATCGCCCTCATATCCGTCTTCCACATAGTCTATGTCATATTCATCGACTTTGTCTGCATCTTCATCGCTCAGTTTAGCATATATTCTTCCATCGTCCCAATCATCTGGCATATAGAGATGCGGCTCATTGTCCACCCACTTATATGAATGTATCACCTTAACGTCAGACAGATCCAGGACGGACTCCATCAATATTGACTTCATATAGTTCTTCACCGTTTCCGGTGCAAGATTGACAAATTCCACTATCGGATACTTCTGAAAACGGATAGCATTGGTCGATGCTCCATACTCTGAATTCTCAAAGCTGACATTTGCCGGTCTGTCATTTACATTGAGTGATATATTTGTAACAGTGCATACATCTCGTTTATCAAAAACATATATTTTACCCTCGCTGGTCAGTACCTGTACACGGTTATCATTTATTCTGACCTTATCAACACTTCCTGTTTCTCTTTTTGTTTTTTCTACCCCTGTTGTTTTTCTTATTAATGGCATATTGTTATCCTCCTATAAAACAAATTTATAATGTCATGCTTTGTATTCCGTACGGTATATCCAATGGTACACACTAACCTTTTTTAACTCAACTTCTGGGGTGATTTTTTTATCCCTCTGGGGAGACCTCTGATATGTCTTTTTCTTGATTTTTTTGTGCATTGGGTAGATGGCTGCCCTATCTGCCCTGCCTATGTTTCTTATTTCATTTGTATATGGGGGAGAATTGCTGCCTTGTTTCTTGTCTTTATATTGTGAATTTTGTATAGTATAGTTTCAGACAGTTTTTCAGATTTTTAGTGATTATTTTTTATATAAACAGAAAATCCCGGTGCATCATTTTTTCGATACACCGGGATCTTATACATCTTTTATGAATACGATGAAAGGAACTGCTTTGTTCTCTCCATCTTCGGATTGTCGAATACCTGGTCAGGTCTTCCCTGCTCAAGTATATATCCATCGTCCATGAATATGACCTGGCTTGCAACATCCTTTGCAAATGCCATCTCATGAGTAACAATTATCATGGTCGTCTTTTTGTCTGCAAGGTTTCTGAGAACCTTAAGGACCTCTCCTGTGAGCTCCGGATCAAGAGCCGATGTAGGCTCATCGAAACACAGGATGTCCGGCTGCAACGCAAGTGCCCTCGCTATGGCAACTCGCTGACACTGTCCTCCGGAAAGCTGGTGAGGATAGTTGCTCATTCTATCCTCAAGTCCCATCTGGCGAAGAAGTTCCTCTGCCTGGACTCTTATCTCATCAAGTATATTCTTCTTGTTTACTTTGAAATCCGGTCTCTCCTTTGCAAGAAGCTCTCTTGCGAGCATCACGTTCTGAAGTGCCGTGTACTGCGGGAAGAGATTAAATGACTGGAACACAAGTCCAAAATGCAGTCTCTTCTTGCGCACCTCCGACTCCTTGAGTGTCTCCGGCTTGTCAGTGTCAAGCAGGATCTCATCTTTTACACGGATTACTCCGTTATCCGGCATCTCCAGAAAGTTCAGACAGCGAAGAAGTGTTGTCTTTCCACTTCCTGATGATCCTATGATAGAAAGGACCTCGCCCTGCTCCAGAGAAAAGCTTATATCCTTGAGCACATCCGTCTTGCCAAACTTCTTTTTTATATGTTCAACCTCTAATATAGCCATTTGCGGCTCCTCCTATTTAATATGTATCGCCCCTCTGCTCCGCAGCGGGGCAGGTCGTCGGAGCCGATTCCGAGTATGAACTTCGTTCATAGCGGCTCCTCCTATCTAAAGAAATCAAGTTTCTTCTCTAATTTGCCAAGTAAAACTGTGAGTACGCCATTCCATATCAGATAATAGAATGCGCAGAAGAAGAGTGGCCATATCGCACCTGAGATTCCCTGTGAACCTTTCATGAATGCCTGTCCCGCCCAAATGATCTCCTGAAGTGCGATGATACGGGCAAGGGACGTATCCTTGACCAGAGTTATGATCTCGTTGGACATCGCCGGAACTATCTTCTTTATCATCTGCAAAAGCTTGACCTTGAAGAATATCTGCTTTGGAGTCATGCCGAGCACGAGTCCGGCCTCCTCCTGTCCTACAGGAATACCCTGAATACCTCCACGATAAATCTCTGAGAAATAGCAGGCATAGTTCACTATGAATGACACTGATGCCGCAACAAATCTTCCGCCTTCGCCGCCGCCCCATACCGGATTGTGAAATACAAGTCCCGGAAAATAATATATGATGAGCAGCTGTATCATAAGTGGTGTACCTCTCACTATCCATACGATGAACTTCATAAGATAGCTGAGCGGTTTAAACTTTGACATGGAACCGAGTGCTATAAGAAGTCCAAGTGGAAATGCACCGAGCAATGTCACGAAGAACAATTTTAATGTCTGTATAAATCCTGTATTAAGAGCTCCAAGTACGACCGGGAGCTGTTCAAAAAACAAATCCATAATAATTTTTCTCTCTAAGTGATGGTAAAAATACTAATTATATCTTATCTATTACTTTGTAAGTGCAGCCTGTACCTTATATGTCTCAGCACACTTCTCCATTGAGCCGTCAGCCTTACTGTCTGCAAAGAACTTATTGAGCTCAGCTACAAGATCTGAGTCCTTTCTGAAGCCAACGCCATACTCCTCACTGTTAAGACCTACGGTATATGTGAGCTTGTCATAACCTGTTCCCTCGCCAACCATAGCTGCTGCCATGAGCGAATCAATGATCGCTGCATCCGATGTTCCAGCTGCAACCTCCATGAGTGCATCTGCCTGTGCCTTTACTGCTGTATAGTTGAGTCCAAGCGCCTTGGCCTGATCCTCGCCTGCGCTTCCTGCCTCTACAGCAAATGTAAGATCCTTGATACTGTCAACTGTCTGATACTTGTCTGCCTTATCTTTTGGCACGATAACTACCTGCGCGTTGTTGCAATATGCGTCTGAACATGCCATTGAGCTTGTAACCTCATCTGTGAGTGTCATACCATTCCATACACAGTCGATGGTCTTGCCGTCAAGCTCCATGATCTTGTTGTCCCAGTCTATCTCTACGAACTCTGCCTTTACCCCAAGGCTCTCTGCAAATGCTGATGCCATATCTGCGTCAAATCCGATCCAGTTGCCTGACTCATCCTTGTAATCCATCGGTGCAAAGTCTGTAACGCCGACAACGAGAGTTCCCTTATCCTTTACATACTCCAGATCACTCTTTGACTCACTCTTTGATCCGTTATCAGATCCGCCACATCCAACCAGTGAAAGTCCCATTGCTGCCACTAAGAGCAGTGATAATAACTTTTTCATACTTTTTTCCTCCTGAAATATACTTAAATATACTTGGCAGATGCATGAAACACATACACCGGGCATCTGCATGATATACAGCCCTATTAGGGCACAACACGGTAACATAGTAACAGTTTATCATGGTAAAGTCAAATCTAAGATTATGAAAATACATGTAAATATATTATGTAATAATAACCACAGAAGATCTTACTCTTCTGTGGTCAGGATGCTCACCATCTGGAATTATTTTACATACGCTCTGTCAATATGTATCACGCAATAGTAATTTTTATTGTACTCACTAACTTTTTCCTTGATATAGGATATTATCTGTTCTTCTGACATTTGATATTCATGTGGCAAAACCACATCAAAAATCAGATTGGAATGTGTTGAACCCTTTACCATTCTAAAGTCGTGAAACTGAACATTTTCATTTTTTCTGCTATCCTTATTAAGTGATTCTATAATTTCAGTGATCCGCGCTTTCACAGCATTTGTCTCCTCATCGTCATCTACTATCGGATCCATGTGAATGACAGGCTCACAATTTAATTCTTTTCTGAGAGAGAATTCTATCTGATCGATCAGATCATGCAGTTCAAGAATATCTTCCTTATAAGGAACTTCTGCGTGCAAGCTGACCATAAGTCTGCCAGGTCCATAATCATGGACCACAAGATCGTGAATACCAAGGATCCTTTTATCACACCTCACAATCTTCTCGATCTCATCCACAAGCTCTGGTTCCGGTGCCTGACCAAGCAATGGGCTGACCGTATCCTTCATTGCAGTAATGCCAGCTATGAGTATCATTACGCCCACCAATAACCCGCAATATCCATCTATAGGTATTTTCCAGAA
>OLRH01001505.1_pt1 | contig 12116 bp, 8 predicted proteins | sample 1672321 | NCBI WGS metagenome assembly OLRH01 (sample SAMEA3136671, study PRJEB25190) | human gut metagenome | reverse complement strand
GGCATAGAACGCCTGCGTTTCCCGGGCCGAATGCGCGGAGATATATAGGCTCTGCGCGCCAAAATCCTGCGCCGTGCAGGCCGCGCGGCAGATCAGATGATAATACAGAAGATTTACAAATGCGTTGTGATTTAGCAAATAAAAAGAATGCCGATCTCTTTGTATCCATACATTTAAATTCCAGTGAATATGAAGCCAATGGATATGAAATCTATTGTGATTTTACCAACAAGAATACGGTGAAATTGTCCAACTCCATTCTTAAGCAACTTGATCAATTATATTATTCAACCAACAGAGGCTTGTTAGACACCAATGAAACACCATTATATGTGGTTGCCAACAATGAAGTGGATGCGATATTAATTGAAGCTGGCTTTATATCAGATGATTCGGATTTATATTATCTTAAAAATTATACAAACAACGTTGCCACGGCTATCGCCAAAGGCATCAAAAAAAGTCTGAATGAATAATCAGACTCTTTATTTTGCGAATTGAGCATTATACAATCTTGCATAAACTCCATTCATATTCAATAATTCTTCATGTGTGCCTTGTTCAACGATATCTCCATGTTCAAGCACCAAAATCTTATCTGCATTAATGATTGTAGATAAACGGTGTGCAATCACAAAACATGTACGATTTTCCATGACACGATCCATTGCACCTTGAAGACGCCTTTCAAGTCTTGTATCTACACTACTCGTAGCTTCATCTAGAATCAAGACTTCTGGATTCTTTATAAGAGCACGTGCAATCGTTAATAATTGTTTTTCACCCTGAGAAACATTGCTACCTTCTTCATTGATCAAAGTATCATAGCCATCGGTTAAAGTACGTATAAAGTGATGAACATTAGCTTGTTTTGCGGCTTGGACAATTTCATTTTTTAATGCTTTTTCATTTCCATACGCAATATTTTGTTCAATACTTCCCTCAAACAACCACGTATCTTGTAGAACCAACGCAAAAAGTTTTCTTAAATCATGATATGACAATTCTCGAATATCAATACCATTAATTTTAATACTTCCACCCTTTACGTCATAGAACCGTAGTAATAAGTTTGTCAATGTTGTCTTACCTGCTCCTGTAGGACCTACAATAGCGATGGTTTGACCTTGATGTACATCAATATTAACATCCTTCATTAATAGATTATCATCATATCCAAATTGTACATGATCAAATTCAATAGTACGTACTTCATCAATTTGACATTTGGATATAACATCCTCTTCAATTGGTTGATTTAAGAAAGTGAATAAACGTGACATGGCACTAAAGGCAGATTGTACAGCACTTGATAATTGAGATATTTGAGAAATCGGATCGTTGATTTGCCAAATATAACGAATAAATGCTTGTAGTTGCCCTAATGCGATAGTTCCATTTAATACTTGAAGACATCCAACAAGGCTTGCACAACCTATACTTAAATAGGTAATCAAAGAACATAATGGATTGATCAAGCTCGATACAAACTGCGCCTTAAAACTTGATACACGCATTCTTTCATTATCTTTTTGAAATCTTTCTAAAGCATGTTCTTGTTGATTATAAGAAAGAATCTCACTATATCCATCGTACAATTCATTGATGGTACCATTCAAATCGGCTAATGTATTTTGTTGATCATCAAATAAAGGCTGTGATTTCTTAACGACAAATTTTGATAAAAGCGCAATAACAGGTAATGCCACTAGAATGATACACGTCATTCGTACATTGATTCTTAGCATCATGAATAGCACAAAAGTGAATGTACATATAGCTGAAATTACTCGTGATAAAGTTTGTTGCAACGCATTCGATAATGTATCCACATCATTTGTGATACGTGATAATAACTCTCCCGTTTTTTCTTGATCAAAATAAGAAACAGGTAAATGATGAATTTTATTCTCAATCGCATTGCGCACATCAAACATCGTCTTCTGAATCGCATCCGTCATAAAAACAGCCATTAAAAATTGAGATATTGTCTTCACAATATAGATGGAAAATAAGATACATAATATATGTACAACTTTATTTATTTGAATTGGCTGATGCGCTGAAATATCTGCAGCTAATTGCGTAGTGATCATACCTTCTACAGTCGGATTTAAGGCAAAAGTCACTTGGGCTGTAATAACCATTAAAATTCCAAATAACAATTTAAAGCGATATGGCTTTATAAACACAAACATATGAGATAGACATTCAGTAAACTTCATTTTCTTAGTTTCTTTCATAATCATCCAACTCCTTTTGTGTTAATTGTGAATGAGCAATCTCTTGATAAACACTACAATCCTTTAACAATTGTGCATGTGTTCCCATTCCAATAATCTGACCTTCATCCAAAACAATGATCATATCCGAATCCATGATGGTAGAAATTCTTTGGGCAACCACAAAGAAAATCGCATTCTTTACTTCTGGTTTCAATGCCTTTCTTAATGTCGCATCCGTTTTAAAATCTAAAGCACTAAAACTATCATCATAAATATAAAGGGATGGCTTTTTTAAGATGACACGAGCAATCGATAGCCTTTGTTTCTGACCACCCGAAATATTCGTTCCATCCTCTGCAATTTCATCTTCATACCCACGCTCTCTTGTCGAAATAAAATCGCTGGCTTGCGCAACCGTTGCTGCATGAACCATCTCTTCAACACTAGCCTCAGGCTTTCCAAAACAAATATTCGATTGAATACTTCCCTTAAACATATGTGCCTTTTGTGCAACATATCCAATTTGGGTACGTAAACTCTCTAAATTATATTTACGAATATCCACACCATTGATTTCAATGGATCCACGACTTACATCATAAAATCGATTCATTAATTTTACTAATGTACTCTTACCAGATCCTGTACTTCCAATCACGGCAATCTTTTGCCCTTTATGACATGAAAAATCAATGTTCTTTAAAACGGCTTCTTCTCCATTTGGATACGAGAACGTAACATCTTTAAAACTCAATGTTTGAATTGAATCCAATTGAATAGAATTTTCATCATTGACAATACTTGGTTTTGTATCTAAAACCTCCATAATACGCTTAGCCGATACATTCGCTCTAGGATACATCATAAACACCATACAGAAAATCAAAACAGACATCATAACGTGGAATAAGTATTCTACAAAGGCCACTACATTTCCTAAGGTAACCGCATTCGAATTTAGTAAAGTACAACTTAAATAATATACAATCACCGTTGCGATATTCATCAAAAAGAAAAAAGATGGTTCCGTACAAGACATCAATTTAAATAGTTTTGCGCTTTGATCTCGATAGAAATTATTTTCATTAGAGAAACGTTTCTTTTCATACTCTTGTTTATTAAAAGAACGAATAACACGAATTCCCGTAATATTTTCACGCAAAATTTGATTAATGTGGTCAATCGACTTTTGTTGATTCTCACTCAATGGTTCACTTACTTTGGCAACAATGATCACGCCCAAAATAACAACAGGAATCGTAGCTAAGACTACATAAGATAGTTCTAAAGAGATTTTTAAAATTAACATAACCGAAACACACATCATAACCGGTGTTAATAATGCAGATTTTAAAATCACATTTAAAAATAACATAATTTGATAGGCATCATTATTTGTACGTGTAATCATACTGGATACACCAAACTTTTCCATTTCAGCAGCCGAGAATGCTTGTGCATGTTCAAAAACGTCATTACGAATATCACGCGTAATATTTGTCGATATTTTTGAGCAGCAATAGCCAAGTAGCACAACCCCACTTACACCAATCACACTAATGAATGCCATCAATCCAAAACGACTATATAAATAAGTTGTGTCTTGTGTTTCAATACCATGATCGATCATATCCGAAATGATTGTTGGAATTCCAAGTTCTACAAGAGCAAAACCAAATACACTTATAAAATCCAGTAAAAACCATTTCTTATATTTCATTAAATATTTCCATATAAGCTTCATATATTCCCCCTACAAAAATAAAAGGGGTTCAATAGAACCCCGAATCAATTATTCACCTAATTTAGTTTTAACTGTTTCTAAAACTTCATCAGCAGTGTCTTTATTTAAGCATTCTTGAGCTAATCCTTGCATTTCTTCATAGCTTAAAGATTTAACAACCTTACGAGCCTTTAAGATTTGAGTAGCACTCATTGAGAATTCGTCAAGACCTAAACCTAAAAGAATAGGAACTGCATGTGGTTCACCAGCCATAGCTCCACACATTCCAACCCATTTACCATGTTCGTGAGCACCTTTGATTGTGTTAGCAACTAAACGTAATACACTTGGGTTGTATGGTTGATACAAGTATGAAACGTGTTCAGACATACGGTCAGCAGCCATAGAGTATTGGATCAAGTCATTTGTACCAATTGAGAAGAAGTCTGCATATTTAGCAAATTGATCAGCAAGAACTGCAGCAGCAGGAATTTCAACCATCATACCTACTTCAATGCTGTCACTAACTGCAACACCTTCAGCAACTAATTCAGCCTTAACTTCTTCAAAGATTGCCTTCGCATCACAGAATTCTTTAACTGTAGCAATCATTGGGAACATGATGCAAAGTCTTCCATATACGGATGCACGGCATAAAGCACGTAATTGAGTTTTGAAGATATCTGTTTCTTTTAAGCAAAGACGGATTGCACGGTATCCTAAGAATGGGTTCATTTCTTGTGGGAACTCATAGTAAGATAAGTGTTTATCTCCACCGATATCTAATGTACGAACAACAACTTTTTTACCTTGCATACCTTCTAATACTTGTTTGTATGCTTCAAATTGTTCGTCTTCTGTTGGGAAGTGATCTGAATCCATATATAAGAATTCTGTACGGAACAATCCGACACCTTCACCACCATTAGTCAATACACCTTCAACATCTTTGAATCCACCGATGTTACCAGCAAGTTCAACTTCGTGTCCGTCTTTAGTTACTGATTTTTCGTTTTTCAATACTTTTAATTCTTCTTTTTCTTTTAAGAATGCTTCAGCCTTAGCTTCATATTTAGTAATTGTTGCTTCATCAGGATTGATTTCAACAACACCATCTAATGCATCTAATGCCAAAGTATCACCAGTCTTACATGCATCACATACACCAGGGCATCCTACAACTGCAGGGATTTCCAATGAGTTAGCCATGATAGCTGAGTGAGATGTTTTACCACCGATTTCAGTAGCGAAACCCTTAACAAATTCATTTAACTGAGCTGTATCACTTGGAGTCAAGTCGTGAGCAACGATGATTGAATCTTCTGCAATGCTTGTTAAATCAGGAATTGTCAATCCTAATAAGTTACATTTTAAACGGAAAGTAACGTCTTTGATGTCAGCTGCTCTTTCACGGAAATAATCATTATCCATGCTTTCGAACATTTCAACCATTTGGTTAGCTACTTGTTCAGTTGCATATTCAGCATTTACACCATCATTTTCGATCATAGCTTTAATTTGACCAGCTAATTCAGGGTCACCAGCCATCATCAAGTGGGCATCGAATACAGCTAATTCTTCTTCACTTAAACGCTTAGCTGCTCTTTCTTTTACTCCTTCGATATCCTTTTTAGTTTTTTCTAGAGCATCTTCGAATTTTTTAACTTCTTCTTCAGCTACTCCTGCTTTTTTTTCAATAACAACTTTTGGTGTTTCCAATTTGTAAACTTTAGCTACAGATACACCAGCACTTGCTGCTATCCCTTTTAACATGATAAATTCCTCCTAAAACAAGCGAAAAACGCTTTCATTTACGACTTAAATTTTATCACTTTTTTTTCAAAGATACAAGAAAAGCAGACATTTGCATGCCTGCTAATTTAACCCCTCAAATTGAAGCTTATAATATTTCGCATAAGTACCATTTAATTTCATCAATTCATCATGCGTTCCACGCTCATGCATACCTGTCGCATCGATTACGACAATCTCATCTGCATTACGAATCGTAGATAAACGATGGGCAATCGTAATACAAGTACGATTCTTGCTTAAATCTTCTAAACTTTTTTGAATGATTCTCTCACTCTCATTATCCAAAGCACTTGTTGCTTCATCTAAAATCAAGATTTTAGGATTTTTTAAGAATACACGTGCAATCGAGATACGTTGTTTTTGTCCACCTGATAAACGCGTTCCTCTTTCCCCACAGAACGTATTATATCCTTCTGGTAAAGACATAATAAAATCATGGATATTCGCTTTTTTAGCCGCTTCCACAATATCTGCATGACTTGCACCAGGTCTTCCATAAGCGATATTTTGTTCAATTGTTCCGGTAAACAAATATACATCTTGTTGTACTAAACCAATGTTTGAACGAAGAGATTTTAAAGTTACATCTTTAATATTTTGACCATCAATACAAATAGATCCATTTGTGACATCATAAAAGCGAGACAATAACGAACAAAGTGTAGTCTTACCAGAACCACTTGGTCCCACTAAGGCAATCTTTTCCCCGGCCTTGATATGTAAATTTACATCATCAATCACCTTTTCATTCTCATTATATTGGAAAGACACATGATCAAAATCAATATTTCCAGAAACATTTTCTAAATCCTTGACATTTTTAGAATCTTGAATTTCAGGAACTTCATTCATAACCTCTTCAAAACGTCTAAATCCAGAGAATCCTTTTTGGAACATCTCCGTAAATTCAACCAAGACTTCAATTGGAGAAACAAAGACATTGATATATAAGGCAAACGTAGCTAACACAATTGGGTTTAAATCGCCATTAGCGATAAACAGCCCACCAAATACAATGATTGTGACATATAAAAGTCCTTGGAAGAAATTATTTCCACCTTGAAAAGTACCCATAACACGATAATTGTCTTTTTTAGATTCCAAAAATTCCATGTTTGAATGATTGAATTTATCAATTTCAATATCTTCATTCGCAAAAGACTGTACAACACGAATACCACCCAAAGAATCTTGAAGACTTGCATTCACACTACCAATCTTCTTTCTGTTTTCCATAAAGGTTCTTCGCATCTTTTTATTTTGAGAATAACTAAACACCATCATCACAACAGTCACTGCCAAAAGAATCAATGCCAATGGCCAATAAATCGTAGCCAAAATAATGAAAGATCCGACAATTTTGAATAATGAAATAAATAAATTTTCAGGACCATGATGTGCAAACTCACAAATATCAAATAAGTCTGAAACAACACGAGACATCATAACCCCTGTATTGTGTTTATCATAATAGGAGAAAGATAAACGTTGATATTGATTGAATAAGTCTTGACGCATATCACTTTCCATGTTGGCTCCCATCACATGGCCTTGACAACTCACGTAATAACGACACAATGCACGTATCACATACATAACGAGCAAACCTATTCCTAATACGAAAACTCCTTTTAAAATTTCATTGGATGAGTTCAAAAAGAATTGTCCTGTACAATAGCTTAGAATCAAAGGAAAAGATAGATCAACAATACACATGATAAGTGCACAAAATAGATCCATAAAGAAAATCCCTTTATATGGTTTATAATATTGTAAAAATCGTTTAAATGTACTCATATATACCCTCCTAATTTCTGTATTATACACAAAATTTATTCAATTTTCCAAAGTAATGCTAAAATAAAATAAGAATGGAGAACGGATTATGATTAAAATTTTATTTTTTGATATTGATGGCACACTTTTAGAACTTGGCAAGAAGGAAATGCACCAAGAACTAGTTGATGCATTAAACTTAGTTAAGCAAAAAGGCATCAAAATCATTTTAGCGACGGGAAGGCCACCATTTGTCGTTCCTAAATTTCATGGCATCGAATTTGATGCAGTACTTTCTTTTAATGGCTCCTATTGTTTCACCAAAAATGAATTGATTTACAAGAATCCCATGGATAAGAAAGATATTGAAACATTCGTCGAAAACGCAAAAAGACTAAATAAAGCAGTTACTCTAGCTGGAATCAATAAGATGGGATGTAATTTTGATGATGAAATCTTAGAAGAATATTTCATGATTGCCAACCAACATGTTCATGTACTTGATGAATTTAATAATTTTATGGAAGAAGAAATTTATCAAATGATGGTTGCCACTACAGAAGATCAAGATGAGTTGATTCTAGAAAACACAACTACATTAAAAGTGGCTCGCTGGTGGAATAGAGCTTGTGATATCATTCCTTGTAATGGTGGAAAAGATATAGGTATTCAAAAGATATTGGATTACTTCAATTTCAACAAAGAGGAAGCCATGGCCTTTGGCGATGGAGGAAATGATATTTCGATGTTGAAATATGTTGGTACCGGTGTTGCGATGGGTAATGCCAAAGACAATGTAAAAGCTATAGCTGACTACATTACAGATTCTGTACAAGAAGATGGAATAGTCAGTGCACTAAAACATTTTGAAATCCTATAGAAAAAGACAGCAGTTTTCTTGCTGTCTTTTTACATATGTCCTATTCTTTATCTTTTTTGCTCTCTTCAATCACTCTTGAAGCATAAGGTTCTGGCACTGGATCATATCGGTCCATTTCCATTGTATAAGTACCTAAACCAGTTGTCATACTTCTTAATTCAACACAATATCTAGACATATTTGCCATTGGAACTTGTGCATCAATTTCTTGATCTGAATCCACTGGAGTCATACCCATAATTGAACCTCTACGTTTATTCAAATCACCAATTACAGCTCCTGTAAATTCATCTGGAACACGAATCTTAACATTCATGATTGGTTCTAATAAGATTGGACGAACTTTAGTCATCGCGTCTTTATAAGCTAAATGAGCAGCCATTTTAAATGCCATTTCACTTGAGTCAACATCATGATATTTACCATCTAATAATGTCGTCTTCACATTGACCATCTTATATCCTGCTAAAGGACCTTTTTGGCAGCATTCACGAAGTCCAGTTTCTACAGCTGGGAAGTATTGTTTCGGAACAGCTCCACCAAATACTTTTTCTGCAAATACCATTTCTTCTTCATCTGGATTTGGACTAAATTCTACAAATACATGTCCAAATTGACCATGTCCACCAGATTGTTTTTTATGACGACCTTCACCAACAGCTGTCTTTGTGATTGTTTCACGATATGTGATTTTTGGATCACTTAAAACAACTTCAGCTTTAAATTTAGAATTTAATTTATTTACAATGACATCTAAGTGTTGATCACCCACACCATAAATCACTGTTTCTTTTGTTTCTGGATTGTTTACAACTTTAAATGTTGGATCTTCTTCCTGTAAACGAGCAAGTCCATTTGATAAACGATCCTCGTCATTTTTAGTCTTAGGTACAACAGCTTGTCCATACATCGGTGTATCGAATGTGATTGGATCTGCCATCAACAATTTGCCTTTATCACACAATGTATCGTTTGTTCTAGTATTTTGTAGTTTTACTAAAGCACCAATATCTCCAGTAAACAATTTACCAGCTGCTGTCTGGTGTTTACCTTTAACGATATAGATTTGACTGATTTTTTCAGGTTTACCATTATTGGCATTCACAACTGTACTATCAGCTGCAAGTACACCACTCAATACTTTTACATAACTGATTCTTCCAACAAATGGGTCCATAATCGTTTTAAATACTTGTGCTGTTAAAACTTCTGTTTCACTTGTCAACAATTCAACTTTAACACCATTTGGAGTTGTAGCTGTGTACATACCTCTTTCTGAGTATGTTGGGAAATAACTAACGATTAAATCCATCAAACGTTGGATGCCAATTGAATTGACTGCACTACCAGAATATACTGGACAAATTTCTCCATTACGTACACCAATACGCACACCACGTTTTAATTCTGCATCACTAAATTCTTCACCAGAGAAGAATTTTTCCATTAATTCATCATCGCCCATCGCAACCGCTTCGGCAATCTGATCTTTATAAAGAGCCACTTCTTCTTGCATAGATTCTGGAACTGGACATGGTTTATCCGCTAATTCTGGACTGTAATACCAAGCTTTATTTTTAATGATATTTACAGATCCGACAATTTTTCCATCTTCAACGATAGGAACTTCAAATGGAATAACACTCTTACCAAATTCTTCACGCAATGCTTGATAACTTGCATCAAAACTTGTGTGTTCTTCATCTAACTTATTGATAAAGAAAATTGTAGGCTTCTTTTCAGCTATAGCTTGTTTATAAGCCAATTTAGTTCCTGATTGTAAAGGATCTTTGGCATTAACTACGATTAAACTTGAATCACCTACCGCAAAACCACCTTGTTTTTCACCAACGAAGTCTAAATAACCTGGTGTGTCAATGAAATTAATTTTACTATCTTCCCATTCAATTGGAACAATTGTTGTATAAACAGATAATCCACGACGAATTTCTTCAACATCGAAATCGATCATTGAACTTCCTTCTGTTGTTTTACCAAAACGATCTGTTGCCTTTGTATAATATAACATAGCTTCTAGAACACTTGTTTTTCCAGCTCCACTATGTCCGATTACGCTTACGTTACGTACTTCAAAACTCTGATAATCTCTCATACGCTTAACCTCATCTTAAGATTGGCTCTAATTGAGCTCTACAGTGTTCACGAACATAATCTAATGCAACGCGACCTTGCTTATCTGTCATATCTTTATCAGCACCATATGCCAATAATTTTTCTACTAAACTTGGATATCCTCCATAAGCTGCACGCATCAATGCAGTTACACCATTATTATCAAATAAGTTTACATCTGCGTTTCTTTCAAGCAATAAGTGAATTGTGTCACGCTTAAACGCAATACAAGCTTCCATTAAAGCACTACGACCTACCTCATCTTGATCATTGATTTTTGCCCCAGCATCTAATAATACTTCAACACAACGATCTTGTCCTAATAAGCAAGCACGCATTAAAGCTGTACGTCCTCTGTCATCTTTGGCATTGACATCTGCACCTGCATCAATCAAAGCCTTTAAGATTGTTTTATTGCCTTTTTTTGCAGCTGTCATTAAAGCTGTTTTCCCTTTATTATCTGAAATATTCACATCAGCCCCATTATCAAGTAAAACCTGCACAACATCTTTACGGTCACGCTTACTTGCACGCATCAATGCAGTACGGCCATCACCATTCTGATAGTTTACGTCCGCTCCTGCTTTGATTTGAGAACAAACCATTGGGAAATCTCCATTCGCACATGCATCCCAAAATACCTTATTAAAATTCTGATCCATTTCAATCATCCTCCTCATCATTATTGCTCTTGAAATCACAGAAAAACTGGAATGATAGTTCACCCCAGTTTACATATGTACAAAGAAAAGATTGAAATTTTTATTTACTTTTACGCCTTGAACTTGATTCATCTCAATCACTCCTTTGTTTAACTGATTCCATTCTAACAAAGAAAATATTTAGTGCAAATCAAGTACCAACTTGGACAGAAAACCTACCAATTATGCCTTTTCACAAAATAATTCGATAGATTCATGAAGCAGACCTTCAATAAAGGCCACTCGAATTGGAGAAACTGGATTTGTTTTCATATCTACATTTTTAGGCTCCACACTCACTCTATAGCCAGCATTACGAACTTTTTCAACAAGTTCATCCACATGATCTGTCGCAAACGCAAAATGACGAATACATCCTTCCCCAACTGATTTTGTGCCATTCAAAAATATTTCAATACAACTATTAAAACAATCTAAATGAATGCCTGTATCCCACTTTCTCAATATGGGAAGTTCTAATAATTCATGATAGAAACAAATCATTTCATCCTATTGTTCTTGGGTCTCACATTTAAATGCAACATGGTGAATTCCCTTAATCATGATTTCTTCTTTCTAACAAACTAAATGTCACTTGTCCTTTTTCTCTTTGGACATCCGTACAAACAACACGTACACGCATTCCCATTTGGAACACTTTACCATGTGTCTGTCCCTTTAAAGTCATTGTATCTTCATCATAATCGTAGAAGTCATTTGATAAAGTATGAACTGGAACAAGTCCTTCCACTGTATTATCCATTTCCACAAAGAAACCAAAACTCATCACACCAACAATTGTTCCTTCAAAAACTTGACCAATTCTTTTTTCCATGAACTGCGCCTTCTTATAGTCATTCACC
>OLRH01001503.1_pt1 | contig 12135 bp, 9 predicted proteins | sample 1672321 | NCBI WGS metagenome assembly OLRH01 (sample SAMEA3136671, study PRJEB25190) | human gut metagenome | reverse complement strand
GAGTGGATGTAGCAGTTCTTGTAGTAGATGCCACTGTGGGAAAAACCAGTGTGGATGAAGAATTGATCCATATTTTTAAAGAGAAGGAGATTCCATATCTGGTTGTTTATAACAAGGCAGATCTGCTGAAAACAAAAGATGGGAACCGGCTTTCTTCAGATAATAACTTAAACCGGAATACCCATGCGGGTGCGGTCAAAGAGAGGAGTGTCAGCCAGAAACAGGATCATGAAAACCAGAGCACAGAGCAATCTATTTATGCCAGCGCCGCCACCGGTCAGAATATCTACGAATTGAAAGAAAAGATCGCTTCGCTGGCAGTAACGGATGAACTGAAATTGCGTCTGGTAGGGGATCTCCTTGAACCATCAGATTTTGCGATTCTTGTAGTTCCCATAGATAAAGCTGCACCAAAAGGGCGTCTGATCCTTCCGCAGCAGCAGACGATCCGTGATGTGCTGGAAGCCGGAGCAGCAGCCATCGTGATCAAAGAGGATGAGCTTTCCAATACACTGGAAACCCTGGGGAAAAAACCAAAGCTTGTGATCACAGACAGCCAGGTCTTTGCCAGAGTCAGTGAAGAAACTCCAGAAGATATCTGGCTTACTTCATTCTCTATTCTGTTTGCCAGATTTAAAGGAAATCTAAAGACAGCGGCAGCTGGGGCAGCAGCACTGGACCGGCTGAAAGACGGTGACAAGATCCTGATCTCAGAGGGATGTACCCACCACAGGCAGTGTGATGATATCGGAACAGTCAAGCTTCCACGCTGGATCCGTAATTATACGGGGAAAGAGCTGGAATTTGAGTATTCCTCCGGAAGAGATTTCCCGGAGGATGTGACGAAGTACAGTCTGATCGTGCATTGTGGCGGATGTATGCTTAATGAGAGAGAAATGCGTTACCGTCAGAAATGTGCATTGGATCAGGAGATTCCTATCACCAATTACGGAATTGCCATTGCCTACATGCAGGGAATCCTGAAACGTTGTGTGGAAATGTTCCCGGATGTGAGGAAAGAACTGGAACAGTAATTTTTTTCAGGTGTTTACATTTTTTCCGAAAAATGATATAGTAGCGATTGTTCATTTTATAAATTTGCAAAAGGTGACGATAAGGAGTTGCAGATACAATGATCGATCAGACACTTTCACAGGCCCTGCAGAAAGAAATTCCAATACTTACAGCTCAGATCCGAAGTCTCTATGCAGAATTCGATAAAAAATTTCATCTTAACGGAGCAAAGATCCCTATAACTTTTGGCATGGAGCCGGATCTGCTGGGATCTTATACAAGAGGCAGCTGCCACGAAAAAGAGCATTTCCATTTTTCTCTGCTGTTTATTGGCTATGCGGTAAAAAATCCTCTGAAAAAAGAAGACCGACTGGATCTTTACAAACATGAATATGCTCACTATATGCAGTATAATTTTCACATTCCCTCAGAGTATCAGTGGCAGCACGGAACCCACGGAAGCGCCTGGAAATACTGCTGTTCCCTGACTGGTGCGGCACCAACGCCATATTATAAGGCAGGGGAAGCTCTGATGAAACACAACTATGAGAAAAAACTCCGAAGCCCGATCCATGACCGTACTGTAACGGTGCGGGATACTTACAGAAGAGAGCAGCAGCACAGGAATACTCAGAACAGTATTGTACGCTATGAGATCGGAGAGGATGTCAGTCATCCGAAATTCGGAACCGGAAATATTGAGCATGTAGAGCAGCTTCCGGGTTCTGTAAGGCTTCACATCCGTTTTGGAGAAGAACTGAAAGTGATCGATCAGAAATGGCTTCTTCGGACAAAATATAAAAAGAGCTGAATATAGTTTTATAAAAATAGACATCATCCTGGATATCAAAATAGATATCATATGGAGATGTTTATTTTTTTTATATCATTGATACAGTATAAAAAAATTCTCCGGTACAGAAAATCTGTGTTCCGGAGAATTTTAAGTCAGGCGGATATTTGCGATCCGCATTTAGCCAGTTGCCTGATTCGGTTAAAATCAGCTTATATTACTCAGAAACCTGCACAAACTGGCTGTTATAAAGCTTCTGATAGAATCCGCCTTTTGCCATAAGCTCTTCATGGTTTCCCTGCTCGATGATGCTTCCGTCTTTCATGACAAGAATCTCATCTGCATTGCGGATGGTAGAAAGACGGTGTGCAACGATAAAGCTTGTTCGCCCCTGCATCATCCGGTCAAATGCCTCCTGGATCAGCATTTCTGTTCGGGTATCAATACTGGAGGTTGCCTCGTCAAGGATCAGCATCGGCGGCAGACACAGCATGACACGGGTGATGCAGAGAAGCTGCTTTTGTCCTTGACTTAAGCTGTCTTCATAAAGAATGGTATCCAGGCCATTTGGAAGACGGCGGATAAATTCCCAGCTGTGGGACATTTTAGCTGCCTGGATCACGTCCTCATCAGAAGAATCCGGCTTTCCGATACAGATGTTGTCACGGACAGTTCCATGCTTGATCCAGGTATCCTGGAGAACCATGCCATAGCTTCCGCGGAGGGCATGTCTGGAAACATCGGTGATGGGGGTTCCGTCCACGGAAATACTTCCACCGGTGACGTCATAGAACCGCATCAGCAAGTTGATAAAAGTTGTCTTGCCACAACCGGTAGGGCCTACGATGGCAATACGTCTGCCTGGTTCTGTATGAAGATTAAAGTTTTTAATGAGAGGTTTGTCCGCTTCGTAGCGGAAGGAAACATTCTGGATATCCACTGCACCTTTTACATCGACAAGAGTTCCGGACGGATCCGGGCTTTCTGGCTCTTCCTCCAGAAGATCAAAGATCCTGGTAGCGCATGCCAGAGCGTTCTGAAGCTCTGTGATCACGGAGCTGATATCGTTGAAGGGCTTCATATACTGGTTTGCATAAGCCAGCAGTACGGAAAGTCCACCAACAGTCAGATGACCGCCCGGGATCAGAAAGGCACCTGCAAGAGCTACACCTGCGTAAATGATGTTGTTGACACATCGTGTGGACGGGTTGGTGAGGCTGCTGTAAAAAACAGCCTTCTGGCTGGCATCACGGAGTTCTTCATTGATCGCAGCAAAACGTTCGGAAGAACGATTTTCGTAACCAAAGGCCTGAACCACTTTTTGATTTCCGATCATTTCCTCGATCAGTGCAGTCTGACGTCCACGGGCATCACTCTGCGCACGGAACATCTGGAAGGAATGGGAGGAGATGAATTTCGCCACAAAAAAGCTTACAGGTGTCAGGACAATGATCATCAGAGTGATCCACACATTTTTGGAGAACATGAAGAGCAGGGTTCCGATGATGGTGATGACACCGGAAAACAGCTGTGTAAATCCAAGGAGCATACCATCGGAAAGAATATCCGTATCTGCGATGACACGGCTGATGATATCACCGGTGCTGTGTCCGTCCAGGTAGGACAGAGGAAGCTTCTGGATATGGCGGATGGATCTTGCACGGATATCCTGTACTGTGCGGTAGGTCATACGGTTGTTGATGACACTCATGATCCAGGTGGCAATGCCGGAAAATACGATCATGACAAGAATACGGGAAAGATAGAATCCCATTCTTGTAAAATCAACTTCGTGGGCAGCAACGACCTCATCAATGGCATAACCAAAAAGTACGGGAACATACAGCTGCAAAATTACAGTGACTGCTGCTAGGATCACACTTAATACGAGAAGAAAACGGTATTTTCCAATGAAACGTAGTACCTTGAAAAAGGTTGCCATGCTGTTTTTGCTTTTGGCGGTTGTATCTGTTTTACTCATGCCAGGACCTCCTTTCCAGTCGCTTTTTCATATTTGGTACGCTCTTCCGGGAACTGTGAGAAAAAGATCTCACGGTAGGTTTCGCAGGTAGAGATCAGTTCCTGATGGGTTCCTTTTCCGGCAAGCTGACCATCGTCCAGTACCAGGATCAGATCGGCCTGGCGGATGCTGGCTGCTCTCTGGGATACCAGGAAGGTGGTGGTGTTTCCACCAAGCTGGTGAAGGGATTTCCGAAGTGCCGCATCTGTGGCAAAGTCAAGAGCACTGGCACTGTCATCCAGGATCAGGATCTCTGGTTTTTTCACAAGGGCGCGGGCAATGGTAAGTCTCTGACGCTGGCCACCGGAAAGATTCCGGCCGTTCTGTTCCAGACGGAAATCCAGCTGACCGTCCTTTTTCTCTACGATTTCACGAGCCTGAGCGGTGGTAAGTGCTTCCCACATTTCTTCGTCCGTGGCATCTTCCCGTCCCCAGCTTAAGTTATCGCGGATGGTTCCCTGGAAAAGTGCTGCTTTTTGAGGAACTACGCCGATTTTTTCCCTGAGTTCCTGCCTGGAATAGGTCTGTACATTCTGACCGTCGAGGGTAATGACTCCGGAGGTTGCGTCGTAGAAACGGGCGATCAGATCCACAAGAGTGGATTTACCGCTTCCGGTACCGCCGATGATTCCGATCGTAGAGCCTTTTTTTGCGGAAAAAGTGATATCAGAAAGGCTAGGTGCGCCGGTTCCTGCATAGGAGAAACTCACATGGTCAAAAGCGACTGCATAGTCACTGCTTTCCACAGTCGGTAAGGAAGCTTTGTCCGGGTAAGTCATGGTGGAATCGACTTTCAGGATTCCGGCAACGCGATCCGCACAGGCCATGGATTTGTTCAGGGTGATGATCAGGGACGCAAGCTTGATCAGTTCTACGATCATCTGTGCCATATAGTTGTAAAGAGCAACTATTTCACCCTGCTGCATGTTTCCGAGGTTTACCTGTACACCTGCAGTCTGGATCAGGATTACTGTTGCGATATTGATCAGTACATAAGTTGCAGGATTTAAAAGTGCAGAGATTTTTCCGACAAATTCGTTCAGTTTGGTAAGTGCAAGATTGCTTTCGTCAAACTCCGCAACGGCATCAGCTTCACGGCAAAATGCACGGATCACACGGACACCGGTCAGGTTTTCTCTGGTAAGACGGGTGACGGAATCCAGACGTCCCTGTACTTTTTTGAAAAGCGGGATACTTAAAAACATGATCACAAAGACAACCAGGAACAGTACCGGAATGGCAACTGCGAAGATCAGTGCACAGCGTACATTGATGGTAAAAGCCATTACCATAGAGCCTAGAACAATAAACGGGCTTCGAAGAAGAAGACGGAGTCCCATGTTTACTCCGTTCTGTACCTGATTGACATCGTCTGTAAGACGGGTGATCAGCGTGTCAGTGCCAAGGGTGTCCAGCTCCGTATAGGAAAGCTTCTGGATATGGTCAAATACAGCCTGACGCACTTCTGTGGCAAAGCCTACGCTGGCTTTTGCAGCAAAAAACTGTGCAGTAATGCTGACTGCAAGTCCTGCAGCAGCCATCAGTATCAGGATAAAAAACTTCTGAACGATATAGCCGTGGTCATTATTTGCAATTCCCACATCGATGATCTGGGCGATGACGACAGGCACCAGCAGATCAAATACAACTTCCAGAAACTTGAAAAAAGGAGCCAGAACGCTTTCTTTTTTGTAGTTTTGAAGATATTTTGCAAGTGTTCGCATTTCTTTTTCTTCCTCCGTTTCCTTATTTTTCTATAATAAACCTCTGTTATTATACTCCTATGGAGATAATACGTATAATATTGTTTTTAATGTATGATAATATAATTTTGCTATTGCCTGGGACGGAAATCTGTGGGATGATAGAAGTATGGTTTTTCGGATAATTGCATGGGAAAGATATTCATAGTATTTACAAAGCATTGCAGATATAGTATTTTTTAACCGAATTAAGAAAGTACTCTGTGGGACAGCGAAAAGCAATAAGCAGTAGATGGGTTTTGCCTGTGTTATATATCAGATAAAGAAAGAAGGATTTATATATGGAAATCAGACAGCTGGAATATTTTCATGAGATCGCAGCAACAGGAAGCATCAATGAAGCCGCAAGGAGACTGAACATGTCCCAGCCGCCGCTGAGCTATCAGATCAAGCAGCTGGAAGCAGAGCTGAAGGTGAAGCTTTTTGAGCGGACCAGGGCAGGCGTGACACTGACAGAAGCCGGAAAGCTTCTTTATGACAGGACAGAGAATATTTTGGGCTACGTTCGTTCCACAGAACTGGAAGTATCCAAAGCAGGGAAAAAACAGGTTTTACGTATCGGGATCACGCCAACCACAGTGACCACCATTATGCCTTATATTTCCAGATTTTCCAGGGAAAATTGTGATGTAAACTTTGAGGTAAGGGATGCGATCACCTTTACACTTCTGAATTATCTGATGGATGGGATCATTGATGTTTCGGTAGTGCGTACACCTATCAAGCTGGAAGGTTTAAATTATCTGGAACTGGATGAGGAACCCATGATCGCGGTCCTTCCTCCGGAGATCCCGGAAAATGAGACAAAAAAAGAGGGCATCAGCCTTAAAGAGCTGACCGGATGCCCTCTCATTATTTACCGGCGGTACGAAGAATTTCTGATGAAAGCCTTTGGAGAAAAAAATCTCCAGCCGGATATTTTCTGTGTCTGCGATGATCCCAGAGACGCCATGCTCTGGGTGCAGGAAGGTCTTGCAACCGCCGTTTTTCCAAGATCCATGGAAGATCTCTGTACAGATCTTCCGATCCGGATCATTGAAGAAGAGAAGCTGAAGACCAGGATCCTTCTTGCCTGGAAAAAGGATCGCAGGCCTTCTGCCGTGATGCAGGATTTTATCAATATCTGTGAGAAATATGCAGGAAATCCTGCAATCTGATCATGAGTCTGAAAAAGGAAGGTATGCAGAAATCAGTCTTTGAGATGCTCTTCCTTCCAGTGCTTCCATTTCTGAACAGCTTCCGGATTCTGCTTTTCCAGCCGTTCCTCCAGCTTTTTCCGGCGCTGTTCCAGTCGCTCCAGGACTTCCGGATGCTCGGCAAGGATTTTTTCTTTCAGCTTGCCACGGCGCTTTTCTAGAAGATGAAGGATCAGTTTCCGGTCGGAAGTTAATTCCTCAGGCAGCTCATCCATATGTAATTCAATTCTTCGAAGCAGTTCATCCTCATCCAGAACACCCAGCCCATGCCAGTTATCCAGAAGCTCTTCCAGACCTTCTTCGGAGAGACGTTGGATATCCGGAATCTGGTGCAGCTGTTCAATAATGTGATGGACAGATTCTTCGATCTCTTTTACTGCATCATCACCAAAAGCCCAGGCGAACTCTTCCAGGGTATTTTCTTCCTCTGCCGGAAGAAAAGCGATACTGCGGCGCAGAAGCTTTGTCTCGTCTTCCTTTGGAACATCCAGTTCGTAAGGGGCTTCGATCCCTGCGTCATGGAGAGCAGCAAGAATGGTACGGCGGACCATACCGTCCTTGATCATATGACCGATGCCGAACTGACGCAGCTGGTCATTGATCTGGGTGGAATGTTCTGTGAGGTAAAAACGGATCCCACGTTTTTTCAGGCTTGCGGAGATGGCATCCAGACGGTCTGCTGCTGTGACATCAATGCTGTTGATAGCACTGGCATCTACGATCACTACCCTGGTGTCTTTTTGGATGCTGTTCTCAATATCTTCCTGAAAAATCTTTATATTTGCAAAAAACAGGTTTTCACTGAAACGGTAGATCACAACGCCCTTAATAGGGTAGGCGAAACGGTTTTTGGACAGATCAAAATAAGCATCTCTTCCAGGGATCATACCACGGAAGGAGCGCGGCGGGTTGGTGGCCTTCAGGATCACAGCTACGAAAGAGAGCAGGATACCAATGATAACCCCATAAATGGTTCCAAGACAGAGCACACTGAAACCGGCAGCCATGAAGATGTAGAATTCTGTACGGCTTACTTTGAAAAGACGTACAGCCAGATGGGTTTCCACCACATCCATCAGAGCAGAGATCACAATGGCTGTCAGTACAGGAACCGGAAGATATCCGATAAAACCGGTGCCGAAAAGAAGGATCAGGGCCATGGTGATCCCGGCAGTGATGGAAACCGCCTGAGATTTTCCACCGTACTGTTCATTGAGGGAGGTGCGGGAGATACTGCCGTTTACCGGGCAGCAGCCTACTGCGGCGGCAGCAATATTTCCGGCGGCACAGGCCAGGATTTCCTGACGGTCGTTCAGCTTATAATCATTGCGGAACGCAAAGGTATTCTCTGCAAGAAGAGTTTCTGCCATAATGACAACAGCAACCATAAGACCGCGGCCTGCCGCCTGGGTCAGATCAACATTTCCGAAATCCGGGATCACCAGGGAGGGAAGCCCACGTTCTACAGACTGCAGGAGGATTACGCCTTTTTCGTCTACATGAAAAACAACGGTGGAAAGAACACCCAGAGCCATAATAACGATAGCCATGGGGAATTTCGGCGCCAGCTTTTTAAATGTGCGGATCAGCACCAGAGCACCAAGCCCCATGAAGAGGGAAAGCCAGCTGATATTTTTGGCAGCAGCGAAGATATGCTCTGCCAGTTCCAGGAGCTCTCCGGATCCTGCAGGACTTCCCATAAGTTTCGGGATCTGCATCAGGATGATGGTAACTGCGATACCGCTGATAAAACCGCCCATAACAGGTGTGGAGATAAAGTCCACGATCTTATCTGCGTGAAGCAAAAAGAAGATAAACAGCCACAGACCTGCAAAAAGTGCGATGGCAGGAATATAATCCATGGCAGCTTCTGACTCTGCAGCAATGCCAAGAGTAGACAGTGCACCACCTACAATGGCAGCAGGTGCCGCATCAACTCCGAAGATAAACTGTCTTGAAGTGGAAAATAGAGCAAACAAAAGGATCGGCAGAACAGAACCGTACAGTCCGTATACCGCCGGGATCCCGGAAATCTGGGCATATCCCATGGAGATAGGGATGGAAACAGCTGCTATGATGATGCCGGAGAAAATATCTTTGGGAAGGTATTCCTTCCGATATCCTCGCAGCGTGGAAAACAGGGAAAGCTTCATATAGTCACATCCTTTTCTGAAAAATATTTTCTATTATATACCAAAGAGAGCCTGCAGGAAAGAAGCAAAGCAAAGGTTCCGGGTGAAAAATCGTGGACAAAGAATAACTGCCATATTATAATAAATGCGAAATTGCAGTAACCGTAAGAGAATACATACTGCAAAGCTGAGAAATCATCAATCATCAGGAAAGGTTAAGATATAAATGAAAAAAGCGATCATAGCAATGAGCGGCGGTGTAGACAGCTCCGTGGCAGCTCTTTTGACAAAGGAATCCGGTGACGAGTGCATCGGCGCTACCATGAAACTTTACAACAACGAAGATATCGGTGTCCACAGGGAAAAGACCTGCTGTTCCCTGGACGATGTTGAGGATGCCAGAAGCGTAGCCTATCAGATGGATATGCCTTACTATGTGTTTAATTTTACCGCAGATTTCCATACAGAGGTTATGGACAGGTTTGTAGATGCCTACGAAAACGGCTGCACCCCTAATCCATGTATCGACTGTAACCGATATCTGAAATTTGATAAAATGTTTCACCGCATGCAGGAGATCGGCTACGATTATATTGTAACCGGACATTATGCAAGAGTGGAGTACGATGAGAAACGGGACCGCTACCTTCTGAAAAAAGCAGTGGACGATACAAAGGATCAGTCATACGTTCTCTATATGCTGACCCAGGAACAGCTGGCACATGTAAAGCTTCCGCTTGGAGGTCTCCGGAAGGACCAGGTTCGTGTCATTGCCGAAAAACATGGCTTTATCAATGCCAGAAAGCATGATAGTCAGGATATCTGCTTTGTACCGGACGGCGACTATGCGAAATTTATTGAGAAGTACACAGGCAAAAAAACACCGGAGGGTGATTTTGTAGATAAAGAGGGAAACTATATCGGACGCCATAAGGGAATCATCCATTACACGATCGGCCAGCGCCGCGGCCTTGGTATTCCGGCGGCCAGCCGTCTTTATGTCTGTGAGATCTCTCCGAAGACCAATACGGTAGTTCTCGGGGACAACGAAGATCTTTTCAGCAGTGAACTGGAGGCAGACAATGTAAATCTGATCTCTGTGGACAGCTTAACTGAGCCGAAAAGAGTGACTGCCAAGATCCGTTACCGTCACAAAGAGCAGCCTGCCACTGCATGGCAGACACCGGATGGCATCCTTCATGTGAAATTTGATGAACCGCAGAGAGCCATCACAAAAGGCCAGGCTGTAGTGATGTATGACGGAGATGAGGTTGTAGGTGGGGGCGTTATAAATAAAATCTATAGCCAGTCATAAATAAAGGTGAGAACCTAAATAGATAAACCCCATTGACATACTAGGAAAAGGGTGATATGATTGCATCATCAAAAAACGGAGCACACAAAACAAGGTGAGCAACGTGATGATCAGGAGGAAATCATGAAGGTTTTACAGAAGTCAACAAGGGTGTTTATCGAAGAAAAGCGAATGTGTTGTTGTCGCTGATAAGCAGATGATCATAAGATAAGAAATTACTATTTTACCGAATATAAGAATAAAAGAAAAGAGGACAAACACATGAGCAAAATTACAAGAGATCAGAGAAAATTCAAATTTGAGACATTACAGCTTCACGTAGGACAGGAACAGCCGGATCCGGTTACAGATGCAAGAGCAGTACCAATCTACCAGACATCTTCCTATGTATTCCGCAACTGCGATCATGCAGCAGCACGTTTCGGACTTGCAGATGCCGGTAACATTTACGGACGTCTTACAAACCCGACAGAGGACGTATTCGAGAAGAGGATCGCAGCACTTGAGGGTGGCTCCGCAGCACTTGCAGTAGCATCCGGTGCAGCAGCTATCACATACACGATCGAGAACCTTGCACAGCAGGGAGATCACATTGTAGCAGCCAAAAATATTTACGGCGGTACAACAAACCTTCTGGAGCATACGCTTCCGGCATACGGAATCACAACAACATTTGTTGATGTATTCAATCTCGAGGAAGTGGAGAATGCGGCACGGATTTCCGCCGGAACTGATCCGGGAGCTGGAAGAAAAGACCGGACATAAGGTAATCGGCAACAAAAGCGCCAGCGGAACAGAGATCCTGGATGAGCTGGGAGAGGAAGAAATTGCCACAGGACATATGATCGTATATACGTCCGCGGATTCTGTCCTGCAGATCTGCGGCAACGAAGAGACTTTCGGCCTGGATGAATTGTACCGCTGCTGTGAGATCGCCCGGCAGATTACCATGAAGGATGAGTGGCGCGTGGGAAGGGTTATTGCCCGCCCCTATGTGGGAAAGAAAAAAGGAGAATTCCGGCGTACCAGCAATCGCCATGATTACGCGCTGAAGCCTTTCGGAAAAAACGCGCTGGACGCGCTGAAAAGCGCCGGTCTGGACGTGATTTCTGTAGGGAAGATCCGGGATATTTTCGACGGGGAAGGAATCACCCGGAGTTATAAATCCAAAAGCTCGGTTCACGGTATGGAGCAGACCATCGCCCTTGCGCAGGAAGATTTTCACGGGCTGTGCTTTGTCAATCTGGTGGACTTTGACGCACTGTGGGGCCACAGAAGAGACCCGGAAGGATATGCGGCTGAGATTGAGCGCTTTGATGTGAATCTTGGCAGGCTTCTGCCGCTTCTCAGGGAGGAAGACCTGCTGATAATCACCGCGGACCATGGAAATGATCCCACCTACACAGGCACAGACCACACACGGGAAAAAGTGCCGTTTCTCGCATGGTCCCCGTCCATGAAAGGAAGGGGAGAACTGCCGGAGGCGAATACATTCGCCGTCATCGGCGCTACAGCAGCGGATAATTTCGGCGTTTCCATGCCTGAGGGAACTATCGGAACATCCCTGCTGGAAAAATTACAATAGATAGACAAAAAGAAAAGGAGACCGGTCAGATGGACTTTCATACAATACTCAGATCCCGGTGTCTGATTACAGACGGAGCAATGGGAACATACTACAGGGAGAAATACGAAAACAGCCCGGGAGCCCCGGAACTTGACAACCAGACAGAGCCTCAGAAAATTGAGGCGGTTCACAGAGAATATATTGAAGCAGGGGCCGACATTATCAGAACCAACAGTTTTGCCTCAAATGTAAAGACGCTCTGCGCGGATCTCTCCGGAGACTTTGGCCATAGTGCTTTTTCCACATGATGAATAACCGTCAATGGCAATAGTTAT
>OLRH01001497.1_pt1 | contig 12161 bp, 8 predicted proteins | sample 1672321 | NCBI WGS metagenome assembly OLRH01 (sample SAMEA3136671, study PRJEB25190) | human gut metagenome | reverse complement strand
CTCGATGTATATACGATCCCGATCCAGATGAAAAAAGGCAGACCAGGGATTATCCTGACCTGCCTCTGTGCGCTGTCTGAAAAAGAAAATTTCACAAACCTTTTCTTTCAGCACACAACCACCCGCGGCATCCGTTATGCTGTTTACGAACGTGTGAAACTCGTCTCCACGTTTGAGACAAAAGAAACTCCTTACGGAAAAATCCGCATAAAAAAAAGTTCCGGTTATCATGTAAACCATGAAAAACCGGAATTTGAAGATTTAAAAGCAATTGCTTTCAAACAGGGCTGTTCCCTGAAAGATGTACGAAATCTGCTCGACTGATATGCAAATAAATCCCAATAGGATTTTATCCTGAACACTCTATTTATTATTATGTTATGTGTATATCTGCAGACTACACGGTACCTATTTATACATTTGCAGTCTGATTCATATGTGCATACATCTGTGTTGTTGAAATATCGGAATGTCCTAATATCTCCTGCACGCTCTTTAAGTCTGCCCCGCTGCACACAAGATGTGCAGCAAAAGAATGTCGCAGCATATGCGGAGTGATCTCGGACTCTATTCCTGCCCGCTTTCCATAGGACTTGATCAGCTTCCAGAATCCCTGACGGCTCATCGCATCCCCGGAACAATTGGTAAACAACCAGATGGAATTCTCATCCTTCACCAACTGTGGACGTCCATCCCTGATATATCTGACAAGTGCGTCCTTTGCCACCGGAGTCATTGGAATCATACGCTCCTTGTGTGAATCTACACATGTAATATACCCGGTATCAAAATTCACATCTGTTAATTTCAAAGAGATCAATTCAGAAACACGGATTCCTGTTGCATACAACAATTCAAGCATTGCTTTATCACGCAGACCTTTCGCCGAATTATCCTTCGGCTGGCGAGGCAATCTCCATTGTGGAGGAGGGACGATCCTCCCAGACGCAGCTGCTGCTGAACCGCGACACATTGGACGAGTTCAAAAAAATGACTGCCGCCGTCAAGGAGGCGGGCCTCAAGGCCAACGGCTATGCGCCGTATTTGATCATGCAGGCCAACCACAGCGGGCGCTACTCCAACCCCGGCAACAAGCCTGCCCCGATGATCGCCTACCGGCATCCGATTCTGGAGCAGTACCGCGCCGCCGATGATTCCTGCATCGTGACGGACGACTACCTGAAAGGGCTGGAAGAAAAGTTCGGCGAGGCAACGAAGCTTGCCAAGGAGGCCGGTTTCGATGCCGTCGACATCAAGAGCTGCCACGGCTACCTGCTGGCAGAGCTGGCATCCGCCTACAACCGCCCCGGCGAGTACGGCGGCAGCTTTGAAAACCGCTTCCGCCTGCTGAAAAACGGCATCCGCGCCGCCAAGGTGTATGAGGACGACCACTTTATGGTTACCGCCCGCCTTGGCATCTACGACGGCTACGCCTACCCGTGGGGCTTTGGCGTCAGCCCGGAGAGCGGCACGACGCCCGATTTGACCGAGCCGATCCGCCTTGTGCATGAGCTGCACGACGAGCTGGGGCTGGATATGGTGAACCTGACGATGGGCAACCCCTACGCCACCACCCATGTGACCCGCCCGTTCGATTTTGGCAAGTATGAACCGGACGAACATCCGTTTGTCGGCCTGTCCCGCATGATCCACGGCATTGGCGCAGTGAAAAAGGCCGTGCCGGAAATGACGGTTTGGGCATCTGCACCTACTTACCTGCGAGCCTATGCTGATCTGTTCAGCGCAGGCGCGGTCGAGCAGGGCCTGTGCGATGGTATGCTGTTCGGCCGCATGGCCTTTGCTGACCCGGATTTTGCCAACGAGATCGTCAAAAATGGCCGCATCGACCCTAAGCGGGTCTGCCTGACCTGCGGCAAGTGCGGCGATTTGATCCGCGCTCACAAGCCTACCGGCTGTGTCATCCGCGACAGTAAGACGTTTATGCCGTTCTACAAGGAATTCTTGGAGATCAAAAAGACCCAGCCTGCGAACTTCCGCGGCTGATGGAGAGGGTGTACTTATGAAAAAAACTGCCATCGTCACCGGGTCCAGCCGCGGCATCGGCTTTGCCATTGCCAAGCAGCTGGGGCTGGATGGATACAATATCGTTATGGTCGCCACCGGCCCACAGGAGAAAAACCAGCATGCGCTGGATGAGCTGAAAGCGATGGACATTGACTGCGCCTACGTGCAGGCCAACATCGGCAGCGCCGACGACCGCAAGAAGATTCTGGACGGCGCACTGGCCGCCTTTGGCCGCGTGGATGTGTTGGTTAATAATGCAGGCGTTGCTCCCAAAGTCCGCGCCGATTTGCTGGATATGAGCGAGGAAAGCTTTGACTATGTTGTCGGCATCAACACCAAGGGCAATATGTTCCTGACGCAGCTGGTGGCCAAGCAGATGATTTCGCAGGAACCTGTCGATGGCCGCAAGGGCGTCATCGTCAATGTGTCGAGCTGCAGCTCGGTGGTGTCCTCCACCAACCGCGGCGAATACTGCGTCTCTAAGGCGGGTATCTCGATGCTGACGACGCTCTACGCCGACCGCCTTGCCGCCGAGGGCATCCTCGTCAACGAGGTGCGCCCCGGCGTTATCGCCACCGATATGACCAGCAAGGTGCAGGGCAAGTATGATGCCTTGATTGAAAAGGGCACCTTCCCCATCGCCCGCTGGGGTACGCCGGAGGATGTGGCCGGGGCCGTCAGCCTGCTGTGCAGCGACCGTCTGCGCTACACCACCGGCAACTACATTGATGTGGACGGCGGCTTCCATATCCAGCGCCTGTAAGGGAGCAACGAGATGGAAAACGAAATTTTCCGCGCCGGAAATTACACCGCCAAGGTCGTCCGCTGCAACACGGCCATCGTGCGCAGAAGCAGCCCGCACAAAAGCGCCCCGCGCAGAAGCGGCATCCGTTTTACCACTATTTTTATGTCCCTGCTCCCGGATTATTCCTTTTTCGCTTATTTCTGCGCAATCGCTGCTGCAGCTGCCGCTGCAACGGTCTCTGCCGGAACGACTGCTCCGGTAGCTGTATCAATCGTCACACCTGTCGCAGGATCCGTTACCCATGTTGCAGGATTGATCACCGGCACTGCAGTTGCCAGACCGTTTGCATCAAACACATAGGTCACGCCGCCTACTGCCAGTGTCGTATTGACTGCCATCGCGCCGTTTGTCTGGAAGTAACGCATGCCGGAAGCATCCGTATACCAGCCGTACTGCATTGCGCCGTCTGCTCCGAACAGATAGGTCACGCCGCCGATATTGGTCAGCCCGGTCGCCATCACGCCATTTGTATTGAAATAATATTTGTTTGTGCCGACTGTCAGAAGTTCGTTGGCTGCCATAGAACCATCCGTCTTAAAGTATCTGGTTCCTGCGGTCGGGTCGCTGTAAAAGCCGTACTGCATTGCACCATCTGCTCCGAACAGATAAATCTTGCCATTTAACGGGATCATGCCTCTCTGCATCAGGCCATTGGAATCAAAATAATATTTCTTTCCACCGATTTCAACCAGATCAGTCAGCATATGGCCGTCCTTGGTATCCATGTACATCATGTTAAGGCTGTCACCAAGCCACCCCTTTTTGTACAGTGTGCCGTCCGCATTCATGAAGTAGCGCTTACCTCCATCCTCTATGAAGCCGTACTGCATTCTGTAGTTCTTATAATAATATCTGCCGCCCGCACGGTCTACGAAGCCGTTTGCAACGATCAGGTTGGAGTAATCCTTGAACTGATAGTTTACATCCACACTGCCGTTTATGCCCGCAACGACACCGCTGCTGGAATACTGCCAGAACGCCGGATTGGGATATTCGCATACCGTGTTGTACTGTGCAATCCATTTGTCATAAGGGGTTGCCGCGATCTTGCCGACCATCCAGTTTTTGCTGGAATAAACCATCGGATAATAGCCTGCCTGCTGTACGGTGCTGCAAAATGCCACCGTCAACGCTGCCAGCTGATCGGGAGACATGTTTTTATGGATGGAATCCTCCAGGTCATATACGACCGGATAGCTGACCGAATAAGGTTCCATCGCTGCAATGGCAAACTGAGCCTCCGTCATCGCACCCTCTACGGTTGTCGCATACGAGTAAATGTAGACGCCGACCTTCATGCCAGCTGCAGTCGCTCCCGCCATATTCACCGCATAATACGGGTCTAAACCGCTCTTTGCGCTTCCCGCCTTTATGAACGCAAAGCTATAGCCTGCATTTTTGACTGCGGACCAGTTTACCGCGCCCTGATATTTGGATACATCAATTCCCTTCGCGAGCGGTGCCGCCGCCTTGGCAGTCGCCGGTGTTGAAAGAAACGTTCCTGCCGCTACCGCAGCCGCCAGCACAAAACCGGCAATTCTCTTTCCAAATCCGAATTTCATTTGTCCTCCTATGTACTGTGAAAATTTGCGAAACGGAATCCTGCCTTGCAGGATTCCTCACCTGCGGTGGGTCGCATCCGCGGCATCTTTCCATTCCGCCGCAGTGTGATCCCAAGTGTGATCCCATCCGAAGGACTTTTTTTCACAATACGAATGTATTGTGAAAAAAAGTCCCTGGGGGAAACCCTCAGGGACTCATTCCTTTAGTTATATTTGCGTTTTCTTGCTGCTTCAGACTTTTTCTTACGCTTTACGCTGGGTTTCTCGTAGTGTTCTCTTTTGCGGATCTCCTGCTGGATACCTGCCTTTGCGCAACTTCTCTTGAAACGACGCAGAGCGCTATCTAAAGTCTCATTCTCTTTAACGATGATATTAGACATATACTCTCACCTGACCTCCCTTCAGTCCCTCTCGTATCCACGACTGACCGGGTTAATAATGTACAAAATTGATTAACTCACATGCACATGAACTATTATAACAAAAAATTCTGATTCGTCAACAGTTTTTTCAAAATATTTATTTGTCGATCTGTCCTGCCAGAACCTTCGCTGCTTCTGCTATTGCTGCATCGATTCCTGCCGGATTCTTACCGCCTGCCTGAGCCATGTTCGGACGGCCGCCGCCGCCACCGCCAACCAGTGCCGCAATTCCTTTGATCAGGTTACCTGCATGGGCGCCCTGCTTCATTGCAGCATCTGTTGCCATTGCGATCAGATTGACTTTTCCATCCTTTGCGGAAGCCAGAACAACAACACCTTCTCCAAGCTTTTCCTTTAACTGGTCACCAAGATCGCGCAGGCCGTTCATATCCACATCTGCTACGCTGACTGCCAGAAGCTTCACGCCGTTTACATCCTGAACCTGATCCATAACGTCACCCAGCGCCTCTTTTGCAGCCTTGCTCTTTAAGGATTCATTCTCAGCCTGCAGGCTCTTAAGGTCTGCCATCAGGTGCTCCAGCTTCTCCTGCAGGTTTGCAGGGGTTGCCTTTACGGTCTTCGCAGCCTCTTCCAGCTTCTTCTCAAGATCGTTGTAGTAATCGAATACGCCCTGTCCGGTCAGCGCTTCAATTCTGCGCACACCTGCAGCAACACCGCTCTCGGAAAGGATCTTGAATGCCTGAATTTCTCCGGTGTTGGAAACATGGGTACCGCCACAGAACTCCTTGGAGTAATCGTCCACGCATACAACACGAACCGTATCACCGTATTTTTCGCCAAATAAAGCCATGGCGCCGGATTTCTTTGCCTCATCCAGAGTCATCAGTTTGGTGACAACCGGGATATTTTCTGCAATTTTTTCATTCACTGCCTTTTCCACCTGTGCCAGCTCCTCTGCTGTCATTGCTGAAAAATGGCTGAAGTCAAAACGCAGATGTCCTGCATTATTCAGGGAACCCTGCTGCTCTACATGAGTGCCGAGTACATCCCGCAGTGCTTTCTGAAGCAGATGCGTTGCTGTATGGTTTTTGCAGGTTGCGCTGCGGTTTTCCTTATCAACAGACAGCGTTACTTCGTCATCCAGCTTGAACATGCCGCTTACCACATAGCCCACATGACCGATTTTGCCGCCTTTTAAGTGGATCGTGTCTTCTACTGCAAATTTGCCGTCAGCAGAGGTGATCACACCCTTGTCGCCTTCCTGACCGCCCATTGTGCCATAGAAAGGAGTTGCATCTACAATAATTGTACCCTTGTCGCCATCTGTCAGTGCTTCCACCACTTCATCCTCTGTGGTCAGCGCGCTGATTCTGGAAACCGCCTCCAGTTTGTCGTAACCAACAAAGGAAGAGGTGATTGCAGGATCAAGAGACTCATAAACAGTCGCATCTGCGCCCATATAGTTGGTCGCCTTCCGTGCTTTTCTCGCCATCTCACGCTGCTTCTGCATCGCTGCATTAAAGCCGTCCTCGTCAATGGAGAACCCTTTTTCCTCAAGGATTTCTTTTGTCAGGTCGATGGGGAAGCCGTAGGTATCGTACAGGCGGAACGCATCCTCGCCATCCATTACAGTCTTTCCTTCTGCCGTCATCTTTTCTTCCAGATCCGTCAGAATTGCAAGTCCCTGATCGATCGTCTTATTGAATTTGTCTTCTTCCTGTGTCAGGACATTTAAAATAAAATCTTTCTTTTCTTCCAGCTCCGGATATCCGTCCTTACTGCCTTCGATTACTGTTGTGCTCAGATTTGCAAGGAATTTACCGTCGATGCCGAGCAGTCTTCCGTGACGTGCCGCACGACGGATAATTCTGCGCAGAACGTAGCCGCGTCCTTCATTGGAAGGCAGAATACCGTCGGAAATCATAAACGTTGCGGAACGGATATGGTCAGTGATGATACGGATGGAAACGTCCCATGCGTGCTCTTTGTGATACTCCTTGCCTGACAGCTCACAGACACGGTCGCGCAGCGCACGGATGGTATCTACGTCAAAAATGGAATCCACGTCCTGAACAACCACTGCCAGACGTTCCAGACCCATACCGGTATCAATGTTTTTCTGTTTTAATTCGCTGTAGTTGCCGTGGCCGTCATTATCAAACTGGGAGAATACGTTATTCCATACTTCCATATATCTGTCGCAGTCGCAGCCAACGGTACATCCAGGCTTGCCGCAGCCGTATTTTTCGCCGCGGTCATAATAAATCTCAGAGCAGGGACCGCAGGGACCTGAGCCATGCTCCCAGAAGTTGTCTTCCTTACCAAAGCGGAAAATCCGTTCCGGTGCAATGCCGATCTCGTTCTGCCAGATTGCAAAAGCTTCGTCGTCATTTTCATAAACAGACGGATAAAGTCTGTCGGGATCCAGTCCAACGACCTGTGTTAAAAACTCCCAGCTCCATGCAATCGCTTCATGCTTGAAATAGTCGCCGAAAGAAAAGTTTCCGAGCATTTCAAAAAAGGTACCGTGACGTGCGGTTTTACCGATATTTTCGATATCACCGGTACGGATACATTTCTGACAGGTAGTCACACGTCTTCTGGGTGGAATCTCCTGTCCTGTAAAATAAGGCTTTAACGGCGCCATGCCGGAATTGATCAAAAGCAGACTGTTGTCGTTATGCGGCACCAGAGAAAAGCTCTTCATCGCCAGATGTCCCTTACTTTCGAAAAACTCAAGGAACATCCTTCTCAATTCGTTCACACCATATGCTTTCACGTTTCTTCCTCCTTCGTTGTTTCTTACAACGTTCTTTCATCGCCCCAGAAATACAGTGCCACTGTACCCGGACCGGTATGGGAGCCAATTACAGTTCCGATATTGTTGATCCGTACTTTTCCGTCCAGTTTAGGAAACGTTTCCTCAACCAGTTGTGCAACCGCTTTTGCATCTTCCATGCAGGCTGACTGACTGATATAACACTTTCCGGAATATTCCCGTCCGTTCTGCGCATGCTCTTCCATCCGCTTAACGATCTCACGGATCACCTGTTTTTTCCCACGGTATTTGCTGCGCGGAATCAGCCTGCCCTCTGAATTCACATTCAGCAGCGGACAGATATTGAGCATCTTTCCGAAAAATCCTGCGGTTTTGGAAACTCTTCCGCCACGGATATAGCTGGTTAAATCTGTTGAGAAAAACCAGTGATGCAGGGTATTGCGATGTGCCACGATCCATGCTGCATTTTCCTCCAGAGACATTCCGGCACGCTGATTTTCCAGTGTCTGTTCCACCAGCATACCGTAACCAGAAGAAGCCGCAAGGGAATCCACAACCATCACCCTGCTGTCCGGATATTTTTCTTCCATCTGGGTCTTTGCAACATTCGCCGAGTTGATGGATCCAGAAATTCCACTGGAAAGCGTCAGATGAAGCACATCTTTTCCGCTCTTTAAAACAGGCTCAAACAACGCGCAGTATGCCTCTGCATTCACCTGAGAGGTCACAGGCTGCGCGCCGTCTCCGATCATTTTATAAAATACTTCCGGCGAGATGGACGAGTACAGGTCATCTGCATATTCTTTTCCATCCAGCTGATAATGGAACATGGCAAAGGGAACTTCATTTGTTTCCATGAAGGTTCGGCTCATATCTGCTGTCGAACAGCAGGTAACAACATACTCTCTCATTTTTCCCGCTCCTTTGGATATCTTATTTTTGCAAACCTGTCTTATTATAGTAAATCTTTTCGTCTCTTACAAGTCCAAAAATAAAATATCCGCAAGGTATTACTGGGAATCCGTCTGTTGCTGTTTCTTTTTCTTACGTTTTTCCCGCCGTTTTTTCACCCGATTTTTGCCGCGCCTTATCGCCTTTATGATAAGGAATGTCGCTAAAACAGCTGCGGCGGCAATCGCAAGGATCAGCCAGATCGGCACGCTGTTATCCTGCACGCTGTAGACCGCAAACGCTGTTCCATAAGGAACCGATACAGTCACATAGCTGCCGTCCTCTTCTGTATCCGCTTTTTCCCATTTATTTTCCGTCTGAATCCTTACCACAGCGCTGTCTGCACCGTCCGGGATCCGAAGATGCAGGACATATTCTTCCTTTTGCTCCGGCATGTTGTCGATATTCCAGATATAGGCATAGGCAAGATCACCATCCGAAATCCTATCCGCCTGCACGCTTTCCGCAGACAACACACTCGTGTCATAGAAATCGCCTTCAACCAGGAAATCCGGTTTTAACTGGTTTGTTGCTGAAAACCACGCAAGGCTCTTGGTAAAACGTTTGCTCTCTGCCGTCACTGTTACGTTAGCAGTCACATGGGTCAGCGGGAATTTTCTGTCCCAGCTGATGTAGCAGTCCTCATCCGGCTCAATATCCGGCACTTCTTCTTCCGTCACCGTACCGTCGTAGGGAATCTGCAGCGTCGCAAGCACCTCGTCATCCTGTTCAAAGGTCACTGTCACCTGCGTAAAGCCAGCCGGAACTGTTTCCATTTGCATCAGTTCTTCGTAGGTACAGCGCTGCGCCTTTCCAATATAATTGATCTGATCGACACCACCCCACAGATCAGAGACGAAATAATTGTTTTCCAATGTACCGTCTTCATTGATACAACCCGCAATGCTGCCGATCTTTTCGGTGCGATTGCCGGAAATTGTCACCATCGCAAGGCAGTTGCTGATGTCATAGCCTTCCCCGGTAATGCCGCCGATTTTGTTATCGCCCTTTAAATTACACAGGGCGTAGCTCTGATTGACCCGGCTGACAGAATATCCTGCGATACCACCGAGACCGTTGCCGGCTTCCAGCTGAACCGTTCCATAGTTTTCGCATGTATGGATCAACCCCAGCTCTTCGCTTCCGGCAATACCGCCGCTGTTTCTCTTTTTGCCCGCTACCGTTCCGTAGTTGATACAGTGAATCAACACGTCGTTTGTAGTGGAACGCACCTCCACATCGGTCAGCTCTGTCAGATCCATATCAACCTCGGGATCCACATCATACTCCGTATTCATAATTCCGGCGATACCGCCTGCATTGATGTCGCCCTCAATTTTTCCGTGATTGTTGCAGCCCGAAACGACACCGAGCGTCCGCTCTGTAAGTGCTTTCCCAGAAACATCGTCAATCGCACTGCCGTTTCCGAGCAGAACGTTGACATCGTCGCTGATGATATCGGTAATTCTGGAGGACGTATTTAAAATCCTGTCCAGATCACTGGTAATCGACTGGATTCCTCCATCGACACTGTCAGTCATGCTGCCGATCGTATCGCCAGACGCTTTGCTCTGATCGGTCAGCTCCCCGGAAATATTGCTCATCGTGTTCGTCAGGGAATCTCCCGTACCTGTAAGCGTACTCTGCAGGTTTTTGATATTGTCAGATGCGGACGAAATCTCTCCCTTCATCTGATTTAGGTTATCGTCGATCTTTTCGTCATGGTTTACTTTAATCGGATCTTTTTTGAGGATATCCGTAATTGCGTCCGCCTTGCTCTCTACTTCACTCTGACTCGGGATAGAAATAGATTCCGACGGCAGTTCAGAAGGAAGTGTGGAGGGCAGTTCACTCGGCCATTCCGAAGGCAATTCCCATCCGGAGCTGCTTTCTTCCGAAGATTCCCTGGATACACTGTCCCTGGCAAACCACGCATAATCGCCTGCCTCATCGTCCCCTGCTGCCAGATATTCTGCCGCGTCGTCTGCAGGGATTGCCGCAGCTTCTTCGTTGTTGGACGACTGGTTTTGGGTGTCGCCGTTTTCACTGGAAGAAGGCTGTTCGCTCTCTGCAGGGCTTTCCTGCAAAGAACTGCTCTCCTGAGAAGAGCTTTCTTCCGGGCTGCTGCTTTCCGACGCGCTTTCCCCATCACTTTCCGACGCGCTGCTGCTCTCGGAGGAACTTTCTGTCAATATATCCTTCATGTCGTTTAACTTTCCATTGATATTATTGGCAGCATTCTCCGTATTTTGTCGGATGCTCTCCATCATTCTCGAAATTGTATCGTTTCCGATCTCGCCCAGATTATTCAGTGCGCTGCTCAAGCTATCCATATAGGCCGTCATCGCTGCATTATTGCCGGTAACGGTGCTCTTCATGGAATTGATCTCACTGTCCAGATTGCCCATCGTATCCTCATACTGCTGCTGCAGCGTCTGGACATAGCCTCTGGTGTCAGAGGATACGCTGCGCATCGCATCGGACATCTGCCCCATCAGGTGATTGATCTCTGAAAAATCGTCCCTCACCTTTTCCAGATGATCGGAAAGATATTCCGACTCCCGGTAAGGCTCCGCTTGACCGATGATACCGCCAACGTCCTTGCGTCCCATGACATGACCCATATTTTTACAGTTGATAACCGTACCGCTCTGACGCCCGATCACACCGCCGACATTGTAGCCGATATGTGCATAGCCGATTTCGCCTTTGTTGGTGCAGCCTGCCACCGTGCCGGACGATCTTCCGGCAATGCCGCCTGCGTCATTTCTTGTCACGACGTTCTGCGTCAAATTCAGCGTTCCGATATCGATGCCGTTTAAATCCAGCGTTGTCTTTAAGTCCTCGTCATTGATTTTTCCTTCATTTTCGCAGTTCTGAAGGATACCGCGGTTCATGCCGCAGATACCGCCGACCTCATTCGTGCCGACAATCGTGCCTTTATCATAACAGGTCAGCACGATGCCGTCCGCCCTGTTTTCCCCGACAATGCCGCCGACGTTTGTGTTGCCGGTCACAATTCCTTCAAAGCTGCAGTTTTCCAAAATGCCGTAGTTCGTTCCGACGACTCCACCGACATTTTCTGCGCTGCCAGTCACCTTCACACTGCCGGAAACATTCAAATCCTTTACCCTGCCGGTTTTGCCGACATAACGGAAGAATCCGTAATCAGAGCCTTCCCGGGAGATTTTCAGTCCGCTTACCGTATGCCCGTTTCCGTTGAAGGTTCCCGCAAAATACGGAATGCCATCAAACGAGCTGCCGGACAGGTCGATATCGTTCTGTAAGTTGAAAATCCTGCCATAGCTGTAATAATCGTCCTGGCACTTCTGAACATATTTTAAAAACTCTTCTTTATTGGAAATCGAAATCTCTTCTACGACGATATCGGCTTCCCGGTCTTCCAGCGCTTCTTCTGCGGTAACTGCCTCTTCCTGCTTCTTTTCCTCCGCATACGCCATAGAACCGTTCTGTAAAATCGCTGTTGGCAGCATGGAAACGCTCAATAACACCGCCAGCCATTTTTTACAGCTGTTCGTTCTGTTCTTCATCGCTGTCCTCCTTTTTCGCATCCTGTTCGCCCGGCTGTGCTGCTGTGTTCGGTTGTGTCTGTCAATGTCGGTTCCTTTACGGACGACGCTCAGAACAGTCAGGAC
>OLRH01001492.1_pt1 | contig 12178 bp, 4 predicted proteins | sample 1672321 | NCBI WGS metagenome assembly OLRH01 (sample SAMEA3136671, study PRJEB25190) | human gut metagenome | reverse complement strand
GCTGGCTGGTGGGCTCGTCCAGTATCAGCAGACGGGGTTGGAGCACCATGACCGAGGCCAGGGCCAGCAGCTGCTTCTGGCCGCCGGAGAGCTCGTCCACTTTCCTATGGAACCAGTCCTGGATGCCGAAGAAGGAGGCCATCTCCGCCACGCGGCGACGGATGGAGGGCGTGTCGCAGCCAAGGCTCTCCAGTCCGAAGGCCAGCTCATGCCAGACCTTGTCGGTGACGGTCTGCTCCTCCGGAGACTGGAGGACGAAGCCGATATCAGCGGCCTGCCGATGGGGCGGCAGGTCATCCAGCGGCTGACCGTCGAAGAGGATACGGCCCTCGGCCGCACCGTGGGGGCGCAGGGCGGGCTTCAGCTGGCGGAGAAGCGTGGTCTTGCCGCAGCCGGAGGCGCCGCAGAGGACCCAGAACTCGCCCTGACGGACCGTGAGGGACACATCCGCCAGCGCGGGGCAGGGCTGCTGGGGGTAGGTGAAGCCAAAATGCTCCAAACGCAGCAGTTCAGGCACGGGGCGTCCCTCCTTTCCGGACGAGATAGCGGCGCCGGGACAGGGCGTCCAGCAGCACCGGCGTAAAGCACAGCAGGCCGTAAACGGCGAAAAAGCTGACCGTCAGCGGTGTGACGGGGCCGCTGAGCAGCATGGGGTAATACTGAAAGCGCAGGCCGCCGGCCAGACCGCCGCCCAGCAGATACAGGCCGCAGAAGGCCAGCCAGAGGGCGACGGCACCGTCACGCCGGTCAAAGCGGTAGAGGGAGAAGGATGTCCTCCCCGGCAGGCCATAGCCCCTGCAGCGCATACTATCGGCGGTAATGAGCCCGCTTTCCAGGCTCCAGGTGACAACGATGGAGAACACACGAAGGGCGCTTCTGACGCGCCGGGCCGGGGCGCCGGTCTGGGTATCACGGCCCAGATGCCGCTGGGCCTGCGCCACGGCACGGAGCCGCCGGACAAAGCGGGGCACAAAACGGAGGATCATGCTCAGCAGCAGGGACAGCGCCGGGATGACGCGGCCAAAGAGGTACACCACCTTGTCCGAGGTGATGACATCGGTGACGCAGACGAACCACAGCGCCACGGCGCTGAGCATGGCGCCGGCGGCCAGACCGTAGAGCAGGCTCTCCAGTGTCAAAGGATTACCGGAGGGCAGGTAGGCCAGAATGGTGACGCCCTGGTGGACAAAGGCCGGGTTCAGGGCCGCCGCCAGGAGGGCCATAGGCAGCAGCCACAGCAGATGGCGGCGCAGGCCCTTGCCGCCCAGCAGACGGGCGACATACCACCCGCCGCCCAGCGTCGACAGAACCAGGCACACCGGGTGCATCAGCAGCATCGCGCAGGCGATGACCAGGGCGAAATAGGCAAAGCTCACCGCCGGATGGCAAGTGCGCAGCGTATCGTCCATGGGATCACCTCCTGCATACATGATGTCTTAACCTTTTGATTATACCCTGCCGCCAGGGGATACGTCAATCCTGCGTGCGGAAAAAAGGCGGCAAAAGCCGCCCTTTTGTCAGCCCATGTAGGTATTGCCCACGTCTGCACCCATATTACAGGTGTAGAGCCACTGGATGTTCTCGCCGCCGGAGAGCGTATAGCTGTCCGCGCCATAGCTGGGGAAGGTTCCCCCCACGCAGTACATCCAGCCGGAGCTCCTGCCCACATTTTTTTCGAACAGGCCGTTGATGCCCCTGACATAGTTGCTGCTGGAGCTCACCGGGATACCCGCGTCACCGCAGGCCCGCTTCAGTACGGACATGACAGACTCACCCTCGGTGATGGTCACCGTGGCGGACAGGATCACGCCGTCGGCGGGAATGATATCCTTCACGCCGTCGGAGCACTTGTCCATATTATTGAGCACCGTGGCACAGGAGATGTACAGCGATACGGACGCCGCCGGCGCCGGGTCAGGTGCAGGCGTGGGATCGGGGCCCGGCACAGCGGGCTGCTGCGCCTGCTCCTGCTGTTTCTTCTCTTCTTCCAGCCGCTTCTGCTCCTCCAGGCGCTTGGCTTCCTCCTGCTTTTTGGTGTCCTCCTCGGTCTTTTTGGCTTCACCAGCCGGCTTCTGCTCGTCAGACTTCTTGTCGTCTGCGGTCTTATCCTTAGTCTTTGCCGCGTCCTGCTTGCCGTCAGCCTTGGTGGTGCCCGTTTCAGCTGTGTCGTTCTTCCTGATGTCCGTGGTCTGCTCCTGCGTTGCCGTGGGAATGTTGCCGGGGGCGTACGATACGGTCTTTTTTCCGCAGGCGGCGCAGGTCAGCAGCAGGGACAGCGCCAGCGCCAACAGCCAAAATCGGTGGTTTTTCTTCATATCTCTCATTCCTCATAAAAGCGCCATACGCAGAGGCGCTTTCGCGCCCCTGCGTCGGCTGTTCTGTTGTTACTTGGAAACGCGCTTCTTCCGGGTCAGCACCACAACGGCTGCCGCCGCCAGGACCGCGCTGCCCAGCCACAGCACCATCTGACTGTCGTCCGCCGTGTTGGCAGAGTCGGTCTTGCCGCTGTCGGCCGTACCGCTTCCGCCGTAGTAGTACCCGGAGGACACCGTCTCATAGGAGACGATAGCGAACGCGGAGGCCTTGTCCGTCTGGAAGGTCAGGACATAATTGCCCTTGGTGCCGCCCAGCGTAGCGGACAGCTCGGCAGTGGTCACATTGCCGCTGCTATCCGTGTGGCTGCGCACCACGCAGACGTGCTTGCCCTGAAGGGCCGCGTACAGCTCGTCGGTGATGGGGATGGTCACGGTGACGCTGTGGGGCAGCTCGATAAGCTGCGCCACGGTCTTGATCTCGTTCCCTTCCGTCTTGACCAGCGCCACAGTCACGTCTACGACCTTCTCCAACTGCGCGTTCTTGCGGGATTTGTCGCCGCGCAGGGCGTCCAGCTTCTCGGCCAGCTTGTTCAGCTCCTTCTTAACCTCGTCACCGGCCGTCTTGGCCGCCTCGGTCAGGGCGCTCTTGCCGCCGTCGGCGGCCTTCTGCTCGTTGGTGAGCTGGAGCGTATCCGTCACGGTCACGGTGATTGCACCGTCGCTCACTGCTGCCTTGATGTCCGCCAACTTCTCATCCGTAACAGGTTTGTCGGTCTTGATGGTCAGGCCGCCGCCTGTGACGATCGTGTTGTCCTTGCTGTCCACCTTGATGTCATCGCCTTTGACGTTGGCCATCGGGTTCTTGACGCCGCAGACGGTGCAGACGCCGTTGACGTAGGTGTGCTTGCCGGTGGCGGGAATGGTCGCGCCAGCTGTGATGACAATGCCGCAGCGCTTGCAGTAGGTATCCGCCTCATGGCCGGAGGCGTAGCAGGTGGCCGCCACCGCCGCACGGGTGGCCTCATCGTGGCCCAGGGCCGCGATGACCCAGCTGTCCTTGGCGATCTCAGTTTTTCCCGCCGCGTCGCTGAAATACTTGTGGCAGCGAGAGCAGGTCCAATAGGCACTGTTGCCTGCCTCGGTGCAGGTAGCAGCCTTGCCCGCCGTGGCAGTCATACTGTGCCCCAGAGACGGGACGATCATCGTCTCCTCCGTGCCGCAAACGCTGCACTTACGGGTGCTGATACCGCTTTCGGTGCAGGTGGCCGCCTTGGTCACCGTCCACGCGCCGAAATTGTGGCCCGTCGCGGGAACAGACTTTTCCTCCACGGCGCCGCAAATGGAGCAGATCCGGCGGCTGACGCCGTCCTTGGTGCAGGTGGCGGCCACGGTCACTTGCCACTCGCCGAAGCGATGGGCGCAGGCGGCGTCGGTCATATCGTAGAGGGCGTTGGCCTTCTCAGTAAAGCGCGCATAGGCGGCCATGGCGCAAAGCGCCTGCTCCGTGGCCATCTCGTTGACGGCCTTGTCTGCGAACTGATGCTTAAAGCCGCCGTTCTCCGCCACGCGGTACTGCAGGAGGTTCCCCAGCACGCTCAGGGTCTTCCCCTCCACGGTCTTGGTAAAGCGCGCGTCCGTGTTGGCATCCAAATTCAGGGCGGAAAGGGCGATGACCACCTGCGCGCAGCTCTCGGAGGAGTCGTAGCCGCTTCGATACTTGCCGGAGAGCCAGTTGAGGGCTTTCTCCACGGCCGTGTTCACGGTTTCATTGCCGCCGTCCTTATAGTAGGGTGCCAGCGCCTGCAGCGCCATGGCGGTCATGTCCACGTCGCCGACGGGTTTTGTGTCGGCGCTGGCTCTCCAGCTGCCGTCTTCGTTCTGCTGTGCAAGAACAGCCTGCACCAGCCAGGAGGTGTCGGAGGTGTAATTGCGGCTGTTGAGCGCCAGCAGACCCATGACGAGGCCGTTGATATCCGTGTTACTGGTATCGGTGACCTGCATGATATCCTTGTTCTGCAGCGCCTTCAGCAGGTTTTCGCCGCCCACGTTGGCGGGGTCCTTGCCGATGGCGGTAAGAGCCAGGGCAATACGCTCATTGTCGGTGATGACGGGGGTGTTTTTATCATCGGGAGCCCGGAGGATGCCGTCAGAGCCGATGTTCGCCTTTACATAGGCCACGACCTTCTCATAATAGGCCGCGATATATGCCTCGGACAGAGGCACCTTGGCGCGAGCCTGTCCCAGTACCGCCCACTCGCCGAAGAGATAGCTGACGACCGGGGCGCTCACCGCGCTTTGGATATACGCCTTGGCGCCGGCATACGCCTCATCGAAGCCGGGCACTTCCGCACCGGGCACGGCGGGATCCGTCGGATCCAGCGGGATATAGGTGTCGGTAAAGAACAGGCGCAGGGTGTCGCCGTCCTTGAGATAGGTGTTGTCCAGCGTGGTCTTGGGCAAGGTCTCGGTGCCGCCCTGTAAGGTGAGGCCGAACATCCAGCCGGAGGACTTACCGTCGCCCTTCTCCTTGAGGGTGTGGCCCGCCGCATCGGTGATGCTCTTGATGTAGGCGCCGCTGCCGGTATAGGTGTACTTGGCACTGTCAAGGCACGCCTTCACAGCGTCCCAAGCGGTGGGATCCTCGTTGGCCTTGCCGGTGAAGGTAAAGCCGGAGATTCCCGTGAAAGTATGGCCGTTCTTGTTGTAGCCGTCCACCTTGACCTTCACGGTGAGGGTCTGATTTTCGTTGGGGTCATTCTGCCCCGTGGTACCGGGCACCGTCAGGTCGATCTGGATGGGCTGCTTGTAGAATTGGGCAAAGTTCTTGTAGCGTTCCTTGCTCTCCTCGGTGCCGTTGATGCCGAACTTTTCCCAATACTGGGCGTACTTGGTGTAGGTCAGGACGCTGTCCAGCGTAACTGTCGTATTGTACTCCGGCTGGTGTACACGCAGCAGCTCATTCTCGATGACGGAGGGTCGGGAGGATCGGAAGCAGCGGTACTTCTCCGTATCGAGCCAGCCGGGGATATCGTCGGCCTCGATGCCGTCGAAGGTCATATTCACCGTGCCGCGGACGTATTTCAGCGTGCCGTCCTCGTTTTTGCAGATCTCCGCGAAGGGATACAGGTCGGAGGTGACCTTGGTCTTAACCGTATTCTTGTTCTTGATACCGTCCCAGTAGGCGTTCTCGGTCCGCGCCTCCGTCATAAAGACGGCAGCGCCATTCAACTCCTGCTGGGTAAAAGGCTGAATGGTGAAGCTGAACTCCTGCCGCGCCAGCAGAAGGCCGGAGCTGCGGGTGGTGATGGTCACCACATACTTCGCCTCCACCGGCTTCTCACCGGGCAGTGGGCGGTAGACCATGGCGTGATACCCGTTGAAGTCCAGCACATCCGGGGTGAGGCTCACCATCGTGACCTTCTGGTTATAACTGTCGCTCATGATGCCCTTTTCCTCCAGAAGAGCGGGTCTGGGCATCTGCATATCGTCGCTGACGGCGGTCAAGTCCACGGGCTTTGTCTTGTCCACAAAGTCGCGCAGGAGCCCCTGATACTTCTCCGCCAGAGCGTTTTGCATCTCGCTGGTCACGCTGCTGTCGAAGGGCGCAACGGTGGCGTCAAAGAACACATCGGCATAGACCTCCACGCCGTTGTCGCCGGTGATGTGCGCCAGCGTGTAGTCATCGAAGGCGTCATAGGTCACGCGGGCGATCAGCCGGAACTTGCCGGCCTTCTCGGGCAGCGCCGTGCCGTCTGTGGGCTGCAGGGGGCGGTTGACGGTGCCCACGCCGGTGCCGTTGGTGCCGTTGGTGATGTAGAGCCACTCGGTGTTCCGGGTGCCCCACTGCACCTTCACATCATAGCGCCCCGCAATGCTGGAGGGAAGCGTGAGGTTGGAGGTGATGCGGTCGTTCACGGTGTAGAGCGTCCAGCCCGCCACCTCGCTTTGGGTGGCCCCGTTGGTATTCTCGCCGCGGATGAGTTCCCAGTTCAGGGACCCGGCGGCGCTCTCCAGCAGTTTCTGCACCGCGTCGGCGCTGCGCCCCACGGTGGCACGGAGGGTGATCTCCTTGGTGACCCCGGCATAGGTGATGTTGAACTTCAACCCCGTGTACTGCACGGTCTGGCGGGCGGTGCCGTCGCCGGTGAAGTAGGTGATTTTGCCGTTGTCGGCAATGTACTGTACCTTGGTACCGTCAAAGCCGTTGGCCTTGGCGCTGCCGTTGACATAGGTGATCTCGGAGTTGTCCGCCACATCCGCATAGCCCTGCTCTGCCAGCAGACGGCGGAAGGCTTGGGTGATGTTGGTTTCATCATAGAGCCCCACGCCTTCCAGAGGCTGCACGGCGGTATTCTTGCGCGTGAACTCGGCGGCAATGTCCTCCAGCGTCTGCGCCTTTTCCGCCTTCTCGGACCAGAGGCACAGCGTGAAGGTCTTGACCTTCGTAGCAGCGCCGCTTTGGAGAGTGGCGGTGAGGGTCACCGTGACCTTATCCGCCGCAGGCGCGGTGAGCGCGCCGGTGGCGGTGTTCACCAGAGCGTTATCCGCCGTCCATGTGAGGGAAACGGTCTTCTCTCCACTGCCCTCCACGGGAACGGTGACGCTCGCGGGCAGGGTCAGGAAGCCGGTATAGGTCTGCGCGGTCTCCTCTTCCTCCTCCGGGTCGCTGCTCACCGGGGTAAGGCCGCGGAGCTGATAGACGCCGGTGGCATCGGCCTTCAGAAGGTCTGCATTCTCGGCATCGAGCCCCAGTTCCTTATAGAAGTGCTTTTGCAGGGCGTTCAGGAAGTAGTCGTGCAGGTCCGTGACCGCTTCGCCGGGCTCTTCGATGCCGTATTTCTCGCAGAGGTCGGCCTTATTATAGTTACCGTCCGTAAGTTCATAGAGTCCCAGCACAGTCTCGGCGTACCAGTCGGCCTTGGCTTTCTTGGCGGCGTCGGCGGCGCTCATGCCGCGAAGCTGCAGGGCGCTTGCGGCGTCGGCAGCGGCCTTGAGGTCGGCATTATCCACGGGGGTGCCGCCCTGCCAGGGCAGCACCGGGAAGCCGCCGTTGCTGTTGCCGCTGTCGAGGTGCATCCCCACATCCGCCGCAAATTCTGGGGTGCGCATATAGTCCGCGGTGCGGGCAGTCATACCGCTGGTGGTGCCATCCGCCGCGGCCTGTGGTGCGACGGTGTCCAGATAAGCGCAGTTGGTGATGGCGGCGCCGGAGTTCACCTTGCCTACCACCGCACCGAAGCTGCTTTCCGGACCGGTGACAGCACCTACAGTGTAGCAGTCTTTCATAACAGCATTACTGCGCGCACAGCCGACAAGTCCGCCAAATCCGCCAGCGCTAACACTCTTTGCGTTAGTGTGGACGTTCCCCGCAAAATAGCAGTTCTCTACGGTACCGTAAGTATAACCCACGATACCTCCCGCGCCATTTTGCACCGCATACCGGGAGTACTTGAACAGAATATCCGCTGTGCTCACGCAGCCACTAATGACATTGCCTGCCACACCATGACCAACAATACCGCCAACACCAAAGATCGTGTCATTGCCGCCTTTGATGTAACCACTGACGAGGCAGTTTTCAATCCGGCCTTCACTCTTATCCGCAATACCTCCGACATTACTTGTACCGTCAATGGCGCAATCCACACACAAACTCTTGACAGTTCCATTGGCGCTCAAATAATAGACTAATCCGCCAGTTCCTGCCAAACCACTAACGGTGTGACTATCGCCGTCCAAGGTGCCGGCAAACTTATTACTGTCGGTACCGATAGCCGTCCAGGTCTTGCCGTTGAGGTTGATGTTGGCGGTGAGCTTGCCGCTGATGGTGGTCTGCCCGCCGTTGACCGCATCGGCAAACCATGCCAGTTCCGCGGCGGTGCCGATCTGATAGACACCGTTTTCTGTTTTGGGCGCGGTCTTGGTCGTGCCGTCCCAGCCCGCACCGGCATAGGTCAATGTTACCTTGATGGTGTCGTTTTTGGCAGCGGTAAAGCTGCCGCTGACCGTGATATAGTCCGCCTTGGCGGCGGTATAGGCATACGTCTCGCCGAGGTAGACGATGTATGCGCCGTTCTCGTCTGCTGCGATCGTGCCGCCCACGGGGTGGGTTACGGTCACCTTAGCGTTTTCCGCCGGAGTTACGGCAAAGGTCAGGGTGCAGGAGGCAAGTTCGCTCAGCGTGACGGTCTTGTTCACATCGGCATTAACGGTGATGCTCCCCGTCTCGGTCTCGTAGCCGAACTTGCTGACGGTGTAGGCATAGGTACCGGCGGCAACGGTGTATGCGCCGTTTTTGCCGGTGATCTCTGCGCCGCTACGGTCCTTCAGCACCACCGTTGCACCGTCGGGAGTATTAAGGGTGAGGGTATAGAACGGAACTGCTGCAAAATTCTTCAGGGCTGCGTAATAGTAACTGGTATAACCATCATAACTAATGGTCAGCACATCACCCTGCGTAAGCTCCACTGAAAAATCTTTCCAAGAAGTTTCGCTGTAAGCACGCTTGACTTGTGTACTGTTCTTCTTTATGGTGAAATAATAGTATTCATCCGGCTCATCATAATACCAGTCGCCTTCCACATACCCTGCCGCATTGGCGATATAGCTGAACGACAGCTTCACATTCTTTGTAGCTGTGAGAGCCAGTGTGGTCGTTTCTGTGGTCTTGAGATAGGAGTCCTTGCCAGCACCCTCTATGGTAAATTTCCCCTTGTCACCGCTGACGGTAATACCCTGGCAATTGGCAAAGAAATCCTCAAATATCGCCTTTTTTGCCAGCGTCACTGTGATATTCACCTTATCGCCATTCACAGAGAATATACCGCCGGCATTATCGCAGCCATCGCAGGCAACTGTATAAGCGTAGCTGCCATTGGACAGACTGCAGCCTGTACCATCACCGGTATATACCGCCTTACCGTTGGTTTTGACGGTCACTGTCGGATCCGCCGTGATCCCTGCGGGGCGCGAGATATCAAACGCCACGGAATAGGCCGCAGATTTGGTCAGCGGCACCGTCTTTGCCACATCTGCAGCAACATTGATCGTTTCCGTAACAGTGTCATACCCATAAGCCGACACCGTGTAGGTATACTCACCTGCAGAAACGATGTATACACCATTCGTACCTTTAAGTTCTGCGCCTGTGCTGTCCTTCAGTGCAACGACCGCATCAGCCTCTTCAGGCTCCGCTGTCAACTTCACCTCATACAGGGACGAAACTGTGAAATCCTTGAGCTTGACATAGTAATCACCTGAGACATACGTCTTTATAAGATTCAGTCTCAGCGTATCGCCCTTTTTCAGATCAATGGTAAAGTCCTTCCACTGAGTACTCCCCCATGACCGCATCTCTGGATTATAGCTGTTGTTTTTTACGATCGTAAGAGCTGCGTAAGAAGAATCATAATTGCAGCCCCAATACTTAAAGCTAAGCGTCACATTGGCCTTTGCCTTCAGCGTAATCGTAGATGTACTGCTTGTATTTCCTTGAACCGGATTGCTGGAGCGCAGGCAAAGGCCGTCGCTGTCGGTCATGTCCACCACATAAGGATAGGTGGCATCATTCGTCACCTCAACACTGTTAACAATACCAGCGAAGAAGTCATCAAACTCAGGCTTCTTAATGACCTCGATCTCAATGGAATCCGTTTTTTCCTTGTAGGTCACAGTCACCGTCTGCTTTCCCGGCGCGGTGTTGTCAAATCCCTCCACCGTGAAACCCTTGGTGATGACCTCGCTACTGTTATCGTCATAGGTAACTGTAACACTGAGCTCCAGTTCATCGCCGGTATAGCACGTCGTTTTAGCCGACTTTACGGAAATAGACACGACGTTCTTTTCCACCACTGGCTCCGGGTCCTTCAGCGTAGGATAGCCGCCCCCATTGTACTGGAATGCGCTGCCAAGGGTGGCGGCAAACTCCGCAGACTGCATCTCGGCGGAGGATTTGGTACCAGAGTTGCTAATCTTAACAGTTGACGGTACCAGCGCCGTTACGGTTTCACTCGGCGCATAGCAGTTAACAATACGGCATGGCTCGTCCGAAGAATAGGAACTGGATGATACCGCTATTATTGCACCGTTCGTTTCAACGGAACCAACAGTATAGCAGTTCTCCACCAGAACGCCCTTCGTTCCTCTACCGAGTATGCCTGCGCCATCACTTATATCCCCCTGATTATAGCAATTCCTTATTATGTGAGTTCCTACAACATTTCCTGCAATGCCGCCAACTTGCTTTCTTGTACCACTCACACTTCCCATATTCGCGCAGGAAGAAATCGTAACAAAGCCACTGCCGGGTTCACTATAGCCAAGAATACCACCAGCACCTTTTCCCCCCTTGATGCTCGCTGTATTTTTGCAGTTCTCAATAGTTACATTGCCATCCGCAGTACCCGCGATACCACCCACATTGTTTACTTTGCCGGAAATACTGCCTGCGGTGATCACATTCTTCACCACGGCGCCGCCCGCCAGTTTGCTGAACAGGCCGACATTGGCCGTAGAAGCGGTGATATCCAGCGTCACGGTGTGGCCGTTGCCGTCAAAGGTGCCGATAAAGTCGTAGGCATACGGCTCAGTGACAATGATATCCTTCGTCAGCGTATAGCTGCCGCTGGCGTCCATCGCCGCAAACTCCTTCGCGGAGCTGACAGTTCCTTCCGCCAGCGCCAGCGCCGCGCCGCCGCTGCGGGTCATTTGGGGCGCAGGCGTTTCCGGAGCAGGCTCCTGCTGCTCCTGCGTCTCCTCATTCCCGGCAGGGACGGTGTTCTCCGTGTCCACCGGAGCTATCTGTTCCTGCTGGGTCTGCTGCTCCTGATCCGCGGCCAGCGTGTCGGCCAACACGGAGGTGGGCAGCAGGCTGACGACCATCACGACGGTCAGCAGCCAGCTTATGACTCTCTTCTTCATGTCTCTTTCTCCTTTATGTAAATTTTTTGTCGACGTGAGGGGGTGGGCGGGGATGCGGCAACATCCCCGCCCCACTTATGGAAAAGCACGCGGTCAATGGCCGCCTCAGCTTGACAAAGGGGACTTGTCTGCACAGTTTCACGGTGCAGATGGAAAGCGCACGGCGCCTCAGCTTGACAGTCGAGTTTTCCGCACCGCTTCGCTGTGTATGGCAGCGTGTCAGCCTGGCAAGGGAAATGTTTTTCATGCAGGGCATGAAAAACGGGACAGAGTGCACTCTGTCCCGCGAAAATGAAACGCTGCCCGGCGCAAAGCCGGACAGCGAACGCAATAGATACGACCCCTGCACCACGGAAAGACGTCGCCGCCCCCGCCGCCCGCCCAAAAGGGCCGGCCGCGAAAAAGGTGGTGCAAAAAACACCGACCTCCCGTTCAGGAGGTCAGCGTGGTACATCTACATGGTGGTACAAGATTCCCGCACACGGAGAGCGCGCCCGCTGCAACTTTGTCCTACACAATGCAATTCTCCTGGCTCGCGCCGCGGGGGGCAGACATCCCTCCTCGTTTGCAGCCTACCTTCTCATGGGCTTACCCACAATGGCGGACTTTCGTCCCGGCGGCTTACGCCGCTTCGGTGCATCCTTGCGCTCACAGTACCGGTCGTGCGGGGTTTGGCTACCCCTTTCCTTCTATGCCGACGCCTGGCCCGTGGTGGGCTGTACGGCCGCCGGCGACATTGGATCAACAGACTGTTTATTTACTTGTCAGCGACATTATATTACAGGAATTGGCCGTTGTCAACCCTCCTCCCTACCCCAGCGCCACATCCAGGATCATCATTACGGTAAAGCCCGCGGCAAAAGCCAGCGCCCCCGGGCCGGGGTCGCCGCGCGTACCAGAGTGTCTACAACCATGCAGGTAGATGGCTACAGTCTGGACGCTCA
>OLRH01001490.1_pt1 | contig 12193 bp, 10 predicted proteins | sample 1672321 | NCBI WGS metagenome assembly OLRH01 (sample SAMEA3136671, study PRJEB25190) | human gut metagenome | reverse complement strand
AAAATCGGCGACAGCCTCAATAAATTCTACCAGGAATTTGATGCGAGACCTGCGGCGGCAAGCGTTTCAAGCCTGACATCCTTGAGGTGCGCTTCAAGGGGAAGAACGTGGACGACATCCTGAATATGAGCGTGGAGGAGGCTATCTCCTTCTTCGGTTCGCAGCCGGAGGAACTGTCAAGACAGATTGCCCATAAGCTGCAACCTCTTGTGGATGTGGGACTTTCCTACATCAAACTGGGTCAGAGTTCCTCCACCCTTTCCGGAGGAGAGAGCCAGAGAATCAAGCTGGCCTGGTTCCTGTCCAAGAGCGGCGAGGAGCAGTCCAATGGCAGGAAGAAGATTCTTTTCCTGTTTGACGAGCCGACCACTGGACTGCATTTCTATGACGTGGAGAAACTGCTGAAGGCTTTCGATGTGCTGATCCGTAGCGGTCACACCGTGATCGTCGTCGAACACAATCTGGATGTCATCAAGGCCGCGGACTGGGTGATCGACCTTGGCCCGGACGCCGGTGACAACGGCGGTGAGATCGTCTTCGCCGGCACTCCTGAGGATCTTGCCAAGGACGGGCGTTCCCGGACCGCGAGGTACCTTCGATAGATCAGTCTTTCCAGCTGAAAGTGACGTAGTTCTGAAGAGGCTTGCGCTTGTCCTCTGGAGGAAGCTGCATGAAGTCGCCGTAGGAGTCCCGGAGAATCTTGTCGTAGCCTGACCAGACATAGAACTCGCTGTCCTCGAATCTCATCCTGACATATTCATTGATCTCGTCCTCGGCGAAGAACTCGCATGTTCCCGCATCGGGGCAGCACAGCTGCGACCAATGGTGGCTGTGCTCCCGTGAGACCAGGCCGATCAGTGTGTTCATGTCCTCGACGATCTCGACAGGATCTCTCTTGATGAGGCGAGGGTGCAGCCTTTTCGCAGCCCAGATCTTGATCCTCCTTCTGATCGGAAACCTTGACGAGGAGATTGTGTGCACCCGCCGGATCCCGAGGTTGAACTTCATCAGAAGGTACAGCGAATCGTAGATCCTCCTGAATGCCTCGATGTCGTCGGGAACCCTGTCGATAGGGAATATGTCAATCCACACGCCGACATCTTTCCTCACCCACGGTATGCTGCTGGCTGCCAGCGTCCTTTCAGTGTCGCAGACACGTCCGAATGCGATGTAGCAGTCGGGGGTGTTCCGGCTGTCAAAAAATGTGTACTTGTCTGATTTGTAGATGGTTCTGAATTTCTCGTAGTCCTCTCTCAGCATCATCAGATCCACGTCGTCATCCCAAGGAATGAATCCTTTGTGCCGCACCGCACCGAGGAGCGTGCCGTAGCCCAGGGAATATCTTATCCCGTTCTTTTCGCAGAAATCAGCCACATCCTTGAGGATCTCAAGGCTTAGCTGTTGAAGTTCCTTTAGTGTAAGCTGTCTCATGGTTTAACTTAATTTATAGACGTTCACGCCGTTTATGTAGTCTTCCTGAATCTGTGTCATCTTCAGAATCTCCTCCTTCGTCAGGAGGTAGAGGCTCTGGTCAGGGTTGAGGATGTGGGAGATGAACTCCCTGATCTCGTACCTCAGCCCTTCGCCCATGAACGGGAAGAAGCACTTTCTGTTGAGGTTCTGATCCTCGAAACGCTGCTCGAAGTAGTCGGTCTTCCACCACGGGGCGGGAACGTAGATGTAGCCCTTGGTCCCCGAGATGACCATGTTGCCCTCCGTCTTCGCTCCCAGACCCACCTGGAAGGAGGCTGTGGCATTGTCGTAGCGGAAAACGGCCTTCGTGTACATGTCCACATCGTTCTTCATTATCGAGTAGAAGTTGATGTTCCTCACGTCCTGACCGAGCAGCTTGAGGATCGGCAGGAGAGGGAAGCAGGCGTTCTCGTTCATGCTTCCTCCGAAACGGTTGTGGTCGAGCTTGACGGATCGCTCGTCGGTGAGGGTCGTGACCGAGGCGTTGATGTCCACGATCTTGCCAATCACCCCGGACTTGAGCATCGTCACGAGATGCCTGAACGCCGGGCAGTAGGCGGTCTTGTGGGCCACCATCAGGGTGCGCCGCTTGGCCTCGGCGATGGCGTAAAGTTCCTTGGCCTCAGCCAGATGCAGCACGAACGGGGTCTCGCAGAACACATCCTTTCCGGCTTCGAGGGCCGCCTTGGCATATTCGAAATGAGTGTAGTGCGGTGAGGCGACGTAGACGGCGTCGCAGTTCGCGAGCAGCTCCTCCAGGCTGCTCGCCGCGGTTCCGATCCCGAATGTCCTGCAGAAGTCCCGGCAGGCCTCGGTGTCGGGATTGTAGGCCGCAGAGATCTCGTTGCCGCTAACGAACGAGGCTTCGGGAACGAATCTCCGGGCGATGCTCCCGGTGCCGATCACGCCGATCCTGACCGAGATCTGGCTCTCCCGCAGCATTGTGCTGGAAATTCCCTGGGTGCGTGGCAGATAGACTACCTCGCAGTATTCCTTGAGGTAGTCGAAGTAGCCCTCCCAGTCGGAACCTATCGCGAAGACATCCACGTTGTACTTCTGGATGTCGTCGATCTTCTGGCCTTTGTATTCCTCGATGATCACCTCGTCGGCATAACCCGTGTCCTTGACGGCCTGCACCCTTTTCATCACGCTGTCACGTGTGTTCAGCTTGCCGCGCTCAAGGTCGAAATTGTCGGTGGTGACTCCTACTATCAGCCAGTCGCCCAGCTCTTTGGCCCGGCGAAGCAGGTTTATGTGTCCCTGGTGGAGAACATCAAAGGTTCCGTAGGTGATGACGATCCTCTTGCGTGGACTGTCCTGGTTGGAAATGGCCTTATTCATCTATCTCGGATTCAAGTGCGTGGATGCGTTCGGCAAGGATGCGGAGATCCTCGTCGGATTGGATGCCCATGTGTGAGATCCTGTAGAAGCCCGGGACAGACCCCGGCATGATGTAGGTCTGGTAACGCTCGATCAGGCCGTTGAATATGTGTCTGTCGGCTGTGTCCTTGGTCTGGATCGCGGTGATGGCGGATGACGGAACCTCGGCGGGCATTGTCCAGCCGTACCTGCGGCACTCCTTGCGGAAGACCTCGGCCCTGTGGCGGACCTGGGCTATGTTGACGGCCTCTCCTCCCTGCGAAAGAATCTGTCTGAGCCTCGCGTGAAGCTGAAGGTGGATCGTGGTCGCCGGGCTGAACGGCGTCTGTCCTCTCCTGAGGTTCGACAGGTTGTCCGCGAAGTCCCAGTAGTAGCCTCTGTGGGCATATTCATAACCATCCAACCTTTTGCTGATGAACAGGATGGACAGCCCCGGAGGAATGTTGAGACCCTTTTGGGTGCTGGTGACACAGATGTCGATCCCGAGCCTGTCCATGTCCAGCTCTTCGGCAAGGAAGGAGCTGATGACATCCACCACCAGTGACAGATTGTGCCGGCGGCAGATTCCGGAGATCCTCTCCAGATTGAACAACTGCCCCGTCGAGGTCTCGTGATGCTGGCAGAGGAACACGTCAGGGCGTTCCGCCTCTACGATCCTCTCAAGTTCGTCGTAGTCGATGTCTTTGGCGAACGGAACCTTGAAGTCGATGACAGGGATGCCGTAGTACCCGCAGAGCGAGACCCAGCGCTTCCCGAAGGATCCGCCGTTGACGGCGATCGCCTTTTTCTTCGTGCTGACGTAGTTCTCCACGACGGCGCTCATCGCCCCGGTTCCGGAACCGGTGTAGACGATGACCTTTCCTCCCTGGCAATGAATCAGATCCAGGAGGATACTCTCGTTCTCGAGATTTATCTTGGAGAACCCGTCGGTTCTCATGTATGGGATCGGCTGTGATCCGATCGCCGCTATTTCTTTGTCCAGGTCGCCTGGAAAAACGTATGAGTGCATACTTGTTTTGCTACAGATTTTACAAATTTAATAAAAAACACTTATATTTGTAAATAACAGGTCATAATTTGCTTGTGTTATGAAGAAATTGTCCCATAGGGAGATCCAAATGTATCTCCTTGACATCCTTAAGGCAGTCGATTCCTTCTGCCGGAAGGAAGGCATAAGGTATTCACTGGCTTACGGGACGCTTCTGGGAGCGGTGCGCCACAAAGGCTTCATACCGTGGGACGACGATGTGGATCTGCTGATGCCGAGGCCGGACTACGAGAGGTTTGTCGCCACATTCGGCAGGGAACCCGGTTCCCGCTACCGCTGCCTTTGCCATAAGGAGGGCAGGGAAGGGGATAGGTTCGTGCATTTCTTCGCCAAGGTCGAGGATGTCAGGACCAAAAGTCTCCAAGGGCATGGCTATGACTATGATTTCGGTCTGAACATAGACATATTCCCGATGGACGGTAAGCCTGAAAGCGCTGAACTTCAAAAGAAAAGGGAGCGCCAGTTGACGCATTGGTCCCACCGTCTGAACATCTGCGGCACAAGGTTCGATCTGCTCAATTTCCACCAGCCGCTGTTCTCAAAGATCGAAGCCCACCTGCGCGGGGCGGAGCATTGGTGGAAACTGATCAACGAAGAGGTGCTTAAATACCCTTACGAGTCCTCGCGTCTGGTCGGCGCGGTCTCCGTCACCTACAACGGCACGAGGGAGATCTTCGAAAGGGCGATGCTTGATGAATATGTTGACCTGGAGTTCGAGGGCTGTACTTTCAAGGCCTTCAAACGATGGAATGAATGGCTTACACAGGAGTTCGGCGACTACATGACTCCGCCGCCGGAAGGCAGGCGCAAGTGTCACGACCTCACTGTTTATCTGTTGGATTAATTGTTATGGACATAGATTTCGTAGTTACATGGGTCGACATGAACGATCCGGCCTGGAAGGCTGATTTCGCGAAGTATTCAGGCAAGATAGACAATTCGAAGAATCATCTGTCCGAGGCCCGTTTCAGGGACTATGGATTGCTGAAGTACTGGTTCAGGGGTGTGGAGAAGTTCGCGCCGTGGGTGCGCAAGGTGCATTTTGTGACCTGCGGACAGAAGCCGGAATGGCTTGATGAGACGAATCCGAAACTCCATCTGGTGAGCCACAGGGATTATATTCCTGAAAGATTCCTGCCGGTGTTCAACTCCTCGCTGATTGAGCTGTACCTGCACAACATTCCCGGGATCGCCGACCATTTCGTCTATTTCAACGACGACTTCTACATGACGGCTCCCACGCCTCCGGAGAGATTTTTCCGTGACGGCCTTCCCGCCGACATCGCGGTCTTCAGGATGAACACCGGCGCCAGTCTCTGGTCCAGGTGCCTGGAGAACAACGTGAGGGTCATCAACGAGAGGTTCGACAAGAAGGAGGTGCTGAGGGAACACCACGACAAGTGGTTCTCGCCGGTCTATGGCGGAAAGAGCTGGCTCACGAGGCTGCTGAGACCGTACGGCAAGTTCATCACGCTCAGGATTCCACACAACGCCCAGCCATACCTCAAGTCCACTTTCGAGGAGGTCTGGGAATATGCCGGCGACGAGCTGACCAGGGTCTCCGCGAACCGTTTCCGCAGCCCGGAGGACTACACCCAGGAGTTGTTCCGCACCTGGCAGATCTGTGAGGGGAACTTCGTGCCGTACAACACCTACGATGACACGAAGATGTTTCCGCTCGTCGTGAAGCCGGGGAAGGCCATCAAGGCTGTCAGGGAAGGTAAGTACAAGCTGGTCTGCCTGAACGACAATGTCCACATACGGAACTATGACCGGGTGATGTCCTCGCTGGAGGAGTCGTTCAAGGTCATCCTTCCGGAGAAGTCCTCGTTCGAGAAGTAGTCAGGGAGGAGAAGAGCCTGTCCCATCTTTCCATCGTCTTTTCCAGTGTGAAGTTTTCGGAACGCCTTTTGGATTCGGCTCCGAAGCGCCGGCGTAGATCCTCGTTGGCGATGACACTGCATATTCCTTGTGCCAGCGTGCCGGTGTCCCCGACTTTGGCGAGGTAGCCGTTGGCGCCGATCGTGACGATCTCCGAAGGACCCTTCGGGCAGTCGTAGCTGACGATCGGCAGGCCGGTTGTCAAAGCCTCAAGAAGAACCATCGGGAACCCTTCGTATCTCGATGACATCACAAGGCAGGAACTGTCCAGCAACTCTTTACGGATGTCTGACGTGCCTCCTTCGAGGATGACCTTACCGGCCAGTCCGCTGTCTTTGATCAGGTTCCGCAGCTCATTCTCCTGGCTGCCATTGCCGAAGATGCTGAGGGTCCAGTCGGGGTGTCGCCCGTCCACTGTCTTCCAGGCCTTGATCAGATCCTTGAAGTTCTTCTGTGCCTCAAGCCGTCCGACGGCGACGCATCGCTTTCCGGTGAGCGGCGAGACCTCGTCCGAGACAAATGTCAGCGGGTTGTAGATCTGCTCCACGTCCGGCCTCACCTTTTCCCAGTCCTCCTTGTCCGCCTTTGTCAGCACCACGAACCGGTCGAGCTTGCGGACCGCCCTCTCAAGCCTCCTTGTCCTGAATTCCGCATAGGCTCTTCCCAATGCTCCGGTGCCGTATTTCATCATGAATTTCTCGTGGGAGAAATGGAACTCGCCGACTTTGACGCTGCCGTCGTCGCATCCTGTAAGGGCGTAGAGGGAATTGTCGCAGACGGTGACCGTGATGTCCGGCCTGATCGTGCCGAGAAGCGCGCCGAGCCTCCTTCTGTACTTGTGGAGAAACATCCTGTCGTTGGCGTCAAGGTCGTGTCGGACAATCCTGTCGCTGAGTCTGAAGCATTCCTTCCGGCCTTTCTGCCTTGCGGTTATGATGTGGACCTCGTGGCCAAGGACATCCGCCAGATAGTTGGCCTTTGTCGTGAGCACCCTCTCGATGCCACCGGAAAGGTTCAGGGCGTGTATGCAATATGCAAGTCGCATAGCTTTTTGTGTTTTCGAAAGCAATTTACGAAGTTTGCGCTGGATTTCAAAACGATTTGGCCGAAGATTGACTTTTTGGCCATAGAACCCGCCGAAGTGACCATCTTTCATTCACGCGTTATCCCGCCGGCCTGCCGGACGAGCTCCTGGTATGAGCATAAGCAAGTTCGAAATTTGAGTGGATATCGCGGCAGAACGCCGCTAAGTGTAGTCCATAGACTGGGAGCGTTCAGGCCGGCCATCCGGCGGGATTGATGCGTGATAGGATTCCGTCGGACACTCTCTGCCGGGCTGAAATCCACTGGCAAAGGTAGTTATAAGGATGTCTGAAAGGTGCTTTCTAAAAGAAAAACGATGAAAATGTTTCTGTTTTTTATAGAATTGTGGTGAAATCTCAAAATAGATTGTAAATTTGGCGCTTGACAAAAAAAAGTTTATCGGTTATAAAAAAATATTTATGGGTCTTTTGAAGAGAATAAGGATGGTTTTCCGGGGTGCCGGCCACGATTTCGTTCCGATTCTTACACAGCAGACGGATTTCCTGAGCAAGACATCCTCGCTTCTGGTCGACATGTTCGAGACCGATGACATTGATCTCCGGGCCGGAATGGAGAAGGAGATAAAGTCCTGCGAGGCTCAGGGCGACGCCCTCATGACGGAATTCCATGAGATGCTTTCCGTCCATCCTTTCGTGAGGCTCAACAAGTTGGATCTTCAGTCCGTGGCGATGTCGATGGACGACTGCCTGGATGCCATCAAGGACACGTCGAAGGCGGTGCTGATCTACCGTCCGGCCAAGCTGGACGACCAGCTCAAGGACTTGGCGCAGATGGCGAAGTCGCAGTCGGAGGTGATCCACGATGTCATTCCCCTTCTGGTGGACCTCAAGAAGAACCTGCCGGCCATATCGATGGCCTGCGAGCGTGTGACCGAGCTGGAGCATGCGGCGGACGATGCCTACGAGGAGTACGTGGGCTATATATTCGTCAACGAGAACGACACCCGCGAGCTCGTGAAGTACAAGAACCTGGCGGAGATGCTTGAGAACGCGACCGACGCCCATAAGCGCATCTCCGACAATATTCGTAAATTGCTTCTTAACTATTTGGCTGACTGAGAAGTCGGTCCTCATATTCTTTGGCGGCTCCCTTTGGCCGCCTTTCCGAGCGTGCCGGTCTCGTCTAAGGGCGCCTTCAGGACTGACAAACAGTCAGGCCATTTTTTCCGGGCTTAATAATTGTAAATGTCTTTGATTATCATTAAATTTGTAAGATAATCGACGACAATTATTGTTTTATGGCTATAGCTAGTATATTAAAGAAGGTTTTCGGCTCGAAGGCCGATAGGGATCTTAAGCAGATCAGGCCTATTCTGAACAAGGTTCTGGAGGCCTACGGTCCGATTGACAAGCTTACTAATGACGAACTTAGGGCAAAGACGGAAGAACTGAAAGCCAGACTCCGTGACTGTGAGGCTCCGTTTGAGAAGAGAATCGCGGAGATCAAGGCCAAGATGGAGGAGGACATCCCCGTACACGAGAAGGAAAGTCTCGCGACCGAGTCCGACAAATTGGTGAAGGATGAGGACGCCGAGATCGAAAGGGTTTTGGATGAGGTGCTTCCCGAGGCTTTCGCCATCATGAAGTCAACGGCCCGCAGGTTCAAGGAGAACGCGACCATCGAGGTTACGGCCAACGATTTCGACCGGGCGCTCAGCGTCAATCATGATTTTGTCCACATCGAGGGAGACAAGGCTGTCTACCAGAACCATTGGGTCGCCGGCGGCAACGAGGTGACCTGGGACATGGTTCACTATGATGTTCAGCTGATCGGTGGTATTGTGCTTCATCAGGGAAAGATCGCCGAGATGGCTACCGGTGAGGGCAAGACTCTTGTGGCGACACTTCCTGTGTTCCTTAACGCCCTGGCGGGCAAGGGTGTGCATGTCGTCACCGTCAACGACTACCTCTCCAAGCGTGACTCCGAGTGGATGGGTCCTCTCTACATGTTCCACGGTCTTTCTGTGGACTGCATCGACAAGCATGAGCCGAACAGCGACGCCAGAAAGAGGGCCTATAACTGTTCGATCACTTTCGGAACCAACAACGAGTTCGGTTTCGACTACCTTCGTGACAATATGGCAGTGAACATGACCGACCTTGTTCAGGTCAAGCATCACTACGCCATTGTCGATGAGGTTGACTCCGTGCTCATCGACGACGCCCGTACGCCATTGATCATCTCCGGTCCTGTGGCCAAGGCCCAGGATGACGAGCAGTACATGGAGTTCAGACCTTATGTGGAGAGTCTTTACCAGAAGCAGCGCGCTCTCGTGACCCAGGTGCTGAACGACGCCAAGAGAGCCATCGCCGCCGGCAAGGAGGACGAGGGCGGTATGCTCCTTCTCCGTGCCTACAAAGGACTCCCTAAGTACCAGCCGCTCATCAAGTTCCTCAGCGAGCAGGGCATGAAGCAGCTGTTGCAGAAGGCCGAGAACTACTATATGCAGGACAACGAGAGGGAGATGCACATCGTCACCGACGAGCTTTATTTCGTGATCAGCGAGCAGCAGCATTCGGTGGACATGACCGACAAGGGACATGACCTTCTCGCTAACGCTGTGTCCAATCCTGATTTCTTCGTGCTTCCTGACGTCGGCAGCCAGATCGCCGAGATCCAGAAGAACCCTGAGCTTTCCGCCGAGGAGAAGCAGGAGAAGAAGGACGCGCTGATGGAGGACTACTCGCTCAAGAGCGAGCGTGTGCACACTGTCATCCAGCTGCTCAAGGCCTATGCGATGTTCCAGAAGGACGTGGACTACATCGTTATCGACAACAAGGTCAAGATTGTGGATGAGCAGACCGGACGTATCATGGAGGGTCGCCGTTGGAGCGACGGACTTCACCAGGCTGTCGAGGCCAAGGAGAATGTCAAGGTCGAGGCCGCCACGCAGACTTTCGCCACCGTCACGCTGCAGAACTATTTCAGGATGTACCACAAGCTCGCCGGCATGACCGGTACCGCCGAGACAGAGGCGGGCGAGTTCTGGTCCATCTACAAACTGGATGTCGTGGTCATTCCGACCAACCGCCCTGTCATAAGGGACGACCAGGATGACCTTATCTACAAGACGAAGAAGGCGAAATACGCCGCTGTGATCAATAAGATCGAGGAACTTATCGGCGAGGGGCGTCCGGTACTGGTCGGCACCACAGATGTGGAGACCTCCGAGCTTTTGAGCAAGCTGCTCCGCCTGAGGGGTATCAAACATAATGTCCTCAATGCCAAGGAGCATGCCAGGGAGGCGGAGATTGTTGCGCAGGCCGGCCAGTCCAGCACAGTGACCATTGCCACCAACATGGCTGGTCGTGGTACCGACATCAAGCTCTCGCAGGAAGTCAAGGCCGCGGGCGGTCTTGCCATCATCGGAACCGAGAGGCATGACAGCCGCCGTGTGGACCGTCAGCTCAGAGGACGTGCCGGTCGTCAGGGTGACCCGGGATCGTCAGCCTTCTATGTCTCTCTTGAGGACAAGCTGATGCGCCTGTTCGGCTCCGAGAGGATCGCCGGTGTCGTGGACAAGCTTGGCATGGCCGACGATGAGGCACTTGTCAGCGGAATGCTCTCGAAATCAATCGAGAACGCACAGAAGAAAGTCGAGGAGAACAACTTCGGCATCCGTAAGAGGCTCCTTGAGTACGACGACGTGATGAACTACCAGCGTGAGGCCGTCTACGCCAGAAGACGCAACGCCCTTTCCGGCGAGAGGATCGAGATCGATGTCAGGAACATGATGATCGACTCCGCTTCCATCATCGCGGCCCACGCCGAGGGGATGCCTTACCAGGATTTCGAGGAATATGTGATGGGACAGCTGTCGATCGACCTTGGCTTCGACGAGAGTTTCTACTCGAACACCAAGGGTGACAAGCTTGCCGATGCTCTCTGCGACCACATGCAGGCTGTCTACGAGCGTAGGATGAACACTCTCTCCGAGAAGGTCTATCCGTTCATCAAGATGATCTTCGAGAAGCAGGGGAATATGTACAAGAACATCGCGATTCCGATTTCTGACGGACGTAAGATGCTTACTCTCAGCGTTGATCTTGAAAAAGCCTACAATACCCAGGGTAAGGAGATCGCCAAGGCATTGAGCCGTTCGATCATCCTTTACCAGATCGACGAGCATTGGAAGCAGCATCTCCGCGACATGGACGACCTGCGCCAGAGCGTGCAGAACGCCGCCTACGAGCAGAAGGATCCGCTTGTGGTCTACAAGCTGGAGAGCTACAACCTCTTCGCCACCATGCTTGAGGAACTCAACGAGGATGTCCTCTCATTCCTCCTCAGGGCGTTTGTGCCATTGAGGGATGACAGCGAGGCGCGTCCTGCCCAGGCTCCAAGAAGCCAGGACATGAGCAACATGAGGACCCGCCGCGAGGATCTCACCACGAACGGCGAGCAGAAGGCCAGGACTCCGATCCATGTGGACAAGAGGGTAGGCCGCAACGATCCGTGTCCGTGCGGTTCCGGCAAGAAGTACAAGAACTGCCACGGAGCAGGGTTGATTTAATGAATATTAATGGTTGAATATTAAAGAGTTAGGAATATGAGCGCAAATTATGGTTCCACCGATTCCGCCAGTGTCAACGACATCAGCAGGATCTCGGCAGGTTCAGTGATCAAAGGGGAGATCACATCTCCCAACGACATAAGGATTGATGGCACATTCGAGGGACGTGTCATTTCCCAGGCCAAAGTGGTTGTCGGCGAGAAGGCCGTCATCAAAGGCGACATCATCTGCAGCAACGCTGACTTCTGGGGTAAGATCAACGGCAATTTCTTTGTGAAGGACACCCTTTCCCTGAAGGACACCTGTGTGGTTGACGGCGACCTCCACATCAGAAGGCTCCAGGTCGAGCTCGACGCCAAGTTCAACGGCAACTGCAAGATGATCACCGAGGAAGAATTCACTCAGCTGACCTCCGGCAGCCGTCCTGGAATGTATGAGGTCCAGCCCGCTGCCCAGAAGAACGATGATGACGAGTTCACAGTAGGCTCAGGCAAATCCCCGTTCTCCATCCCGTCATCCACCGACGAGATCCCCGAGGCCTAGTCCCGGTAACTGTGGCCGCTGAGCCTGTCGAAGTGTCCGTCAATCAGATCATTTAGTCTGACTGCATCCTCGGCTGTCGAAGAGCCTGGGCAGACAGGACGATAATATTCTTAAAGTCCGGAGTCGATGTCAGCGTTCCGGATTTTCTGATTGACCGTCCGGACTTTCTTTCCGTAGAAGAAATTATAGACACAATTAAGGATGACCGTGTTTTTCTGGCTGGTCATCCTGCTTGTGTTTTTCATTGTCAC
>OLRH01001481.1_pt1 | contig 12217 bp, 8 predicted proteins | sample 1672321 | NCBI WGS metagenome assembly OLRH01 (sample SAMEA3136671, study PRJEB25190) | human gut metagenome | reverse complement strand
AAAAAGTCGGGGCAGAACTCAGGGGATTAATGTCTTGGATGAAAAAAGAAAGCAATTCATAGTATTATGTCAGAATGGATATTATGCCCTGTCTGCGGCAATAAAAATCGCCATGTGCGTGGAAAAGACCGCCGTCGGCAGCGGGACGCACTGATGGCCGAACGCCGACAGCACCGATATGATCGGCACGAGCGACGAGCGCCCGAAGCCGGATAGATCATGCAGCGCAAGTACCTTTTTCTGCATTCAAAAACACATCCATTCTGTCCATGTAACATCCACTATACAGAGTTTTTCGCCCTCTGTCAACAGAAAAACGAGACTGTCGAAAAACTTCGTTTTTCCGACAATCTGTGTTCTGACTGCGCAGAACACGAGTCGTCCGAAAGTTCCCATACGGAAACTTTCTCCCTCTAAGAGTAAAAAAACCGAGGCACATGTCCTCGGTTTTTTTGCGTTTGCTTCGCAAACGCTTTTTAACGCGCGCTGTCGCGCGACTACTGTTTTTTCGGGAATATCCGGCGCCGGACGATAAGATAGCATATCATATGTGCGATAACGGTCAGGACCCACGAGATCGGATAGGAAACGTACAGCGTGAACAGCGTGTGATACATACGGAACACGGTGAAGATCCAGATGACGCGGAACACGCACGCGCCGACCATGGACACGAGCATCGGCATGATCGAATAGCCGAGGCCGCGCACCACGCCCGAGCCGACATCCATCATGCCGCACAGGAAATACGTCACGCTGACCACGCTGAAGCGCTGAATGCCGTAGGCGATGACCTCCGGATCCTGCGAATAGATGTGCAGCAGCGGATCGCCCAGACGGTATGCGCCCTGTCCGAGCACAACGCCGATGAGGATGACGAGGATCATGCAGCGCACGAGGATGCCGTCTACGCGGCGGTACTGCTTCGCGCCGAGGTTCTGGCTCGTGAAGCTGAGCGTGGTCTGGTAGAGCGAGTTCATCGAGATATACACGAAGCCCTCCACGTTCGCCGCCGCCGTGTTGCCTGCGACCGCGACCGCGCCGAAGCTGTTGATGGACGACTGAATGAGCACGTTCGAGATGTTGAAGATGACGCTCTGCATACCGGCGGGCAGGCCGATCTTCATGATCTGCGCAAAGCGTTCCGGGTAGAACCGCAGACGGCGTATATCCAGATGGCAGTGAAGAAAGGAATCCCGGTATGGATGACCGGCGAAGAAAGCAAATTCCCTGGAATGCCATACATTATTTTCCCGGGAAATGTGGGTGAAGTAAGTACGTTGAAGGAAATTGTAGAGGAATTGATCTGAAAAATAGCATGATTGCAGGTCTTCGTTTACGCAAGTGGCAAATTTCAATTACGTAAGAGTTTTAATGACATAACAAGTAAATTTTTAGTCTGTTTTGAACAGCTTACGGAGACTCTGTATGTTAGGAAGATGTCTATTAGAAAGAGGTTCGCTTAAATAGGAGGTTTACATAATGAGAAAAGTAATTATATCTCTGGCACCTGTACAGGCAGGAACCAGTGTGGATGCAGTAAAGCTTGCAGAGGATGTAGAGAAAAGCGTAAAACTTGGTGCTGCTATGTGTCACCTTCACTGCCGTAAACCAGACGGAAGCCTTACACCTGACATTTCTTATATGTCTGAGTGTTTTGATGAGATTCTGAAACGGACAGATGTGGTAGTTCAGGCGTCTACAGGCGGTGTTTCGGATATGAATATCCAGGAACGCTGCAATCCGCTTGATTATCCCAAGGTAGAGAGCGCATCTCTCAATGGCGGAAGTACAAACCTTGGCGAAGCAGTTTATATTAATTCTTTTGATGGTATCCGCTACTGCGCAGACGCTGTTTATAAGAGAGGAATCCTTCCGGAAACAGAAGTTTTTGATATTGGAATGTTACATAATATGGCAGTGGTAAAATCTGAGCAGCCATTTGCGAATCCAATGCTGTTTAACCTGGTATTTGGTCACAAAGGCGGCATGCAGCCTACTCCGGAGATGCTGGCAGCTTTCCGTTCCTTTGTTCCATCTGATGCACTTTGGGGCGTTACACACTTTGGACGTGATAACTGGACATTCCTGGCCGCTGCAATTGCTATGGGAGCAACGGTAGTACGAGTTGGTTTTGAAGACAGCCACTATCTGGCAGAAGGTGTAGATGCCGAGTACAACTGGCAGGTGGTTGAGAAATTGGTAAATCTGATCCGCGCCATGGGTCTGGAGCCAGCGACTCCGGATGAGGCAAGACAGATGTTGAATCTGAGAAAACGCTAAAATACGATTAAAAAATATAAAGTGTTGGATCGTAATTATTCAGTAGCTGTTATTCTGCGAAGTGTGTGACCATGAAGGTACTGAACAGTTACGATATACCAAAGAAATATATGTCAGAAAGGATGGGTTAAAACAAATGTTGGCAATCAAGAAAATATATATGGATTATGAAACAGCCCCGGTTGGTGTTTCCCATATGCCCCAGTTTGCCTGGGAGCTTGTAAGCGATAAGAAAAATGTAAAACAGAAATCCTACGAACTTCAGATTGCAAAAGACGCTGATTTTACAGATCTGATCTATAACAGCGGAAAAACAGAGTCTGAGGAATCTGCACATGTTTATGCAGAAGGTGCTTCACTGGAGAGCGGCAAGCGCTATTTTGTCCGTGCAAAAGCCAGTGATGGTCAGGAAGAAACGGACTGGAGCGAAACCGCATCTTTTGTAACTGCCCTTGCAGGAAAAAATGGTGAGTGGGAGGAAGGCGCACCAGCATGGAAAGCTCCTTTTGTATCCGCCGAAACTGACGATTCCTATAAGAACGTTTCCAAAGGAACCTATGTAAGAGGAACCTTTGAAATCAAAAAAGATATAAAAGAAGCCTATGCCTTTACCACAGCCCTTGGCCTGTATCAGTTTTACCTGAATGGCAAAAAAGTTGGTGAGGACGAGATGACACCGGGCTGGACATCCTATAGAAGACATCTCCTCTATCAGACCTATGATGTAACGGAATATCTGCAGAAGGGCATTAACGGTGCCGGAGCAATGCTGGCTCCAGGCTGGTATAAAGGAGTTATGGGACTGACAAAGGCCCGCAACAACTATGGTGATCAGACGGCTTTTACTATGGAACTTCTGATTCGCTACACCGATGGAACAACAGAATCTGTTTATACGGATCCGTCCTGGAAAGGCTGCGATTCACCGGTGATATTTGCAGAAATCTATGATGGTGAGACTTATGATGCAGCCCTTGAGATTCCGGACTGGTCAAAGGCAGAAACCACAAAAGGCGACTGGAAGCCGGTTCAGCTTGTATTCTTTGATACACAGGTTATGCGTGCGCAGTACGCTGCAAAGGTTCGTGTAATGGATCGTATTCCTGCAAAACGTATTTTCAAAACACCGGCAGGAGATACGGTTATTGATTTTGCCCAGAATATGGCAGGACGAATTGAAGTAACTGCAGCAGGAAAAACGGGCGATGTGATCGAGCTTCACTGCTTCGAGGTTCTGGATAAAGATGGAAATGTATATCTGGACAATCTTCGTGCAGCCAAGGCAACGATGAAATATACTTTTGCAAGAGAAGAGACAGTTACCTGGCATCCGACTTTTACTTACATGGGATTTCAGTATGCGTTGATTGTTTCCTATCCAGGCGAGCCGAAAGCTGAGAATTTCACAGCTTGTACTCTTCACTCCAACATGGCTTCAAACGGAAGTCTGGAGTGTTCGAATCCGCTGCTGAACCAGCTGCATCACAATTTCCTGTGGGGACTGAAGAGTAATTTCCTTGATGTACCTACAGACTGCCCGCAGCGTGATGAGCGCCTGGGCTGGACTGGTGATGCGCAGATTTTCTGCCGTACAGCCACTTATCTGATGAATACCTATACGTTCTATAAGAAATGGCTCCATGATCTGGAGGTTGATCAGACACCAGAAGGCGGTGTACCACATGTTGTTCCGAATATTGAGGAAGGCCGTACAGATGGAAACTGGCTTCTCCGCCAGGGACCTCACTCTGCAGCAGCCTGGGCTGATGCGGCCATCATCAATCCATGGACCATGTATCTGATGTATGGGGATAAAGATATTCTGAAAAAACAGTACAACAGCATGAAGGGATGGATTGACTTCATGCGTGCCCATGCTGTTGATTATATCTGGAACTACAAGCTGCAGTTTGGCGACTGGGTAGCTCTTGATGCAGAAGAAGGCAGCTACTTTGGAGCCACACCAAATGATCTGACCTGTACGGCATATTATGCATACTCTACCGGACTTTTTGTAAAAATGGCCCATGCTCTTGGAAAAGAGGATGTGGCAGCAGAATATGAGGAGCTTTATCATAAGATCGTAAAGAAATTCCAGGAGACCTTCTTCGATGCAGAAGGAAATATGACAGCACAGACACAGACCGCACATATTGTGGCACTGTATTTCCAGCTGACTCCTGAGAAATATATCACAAAAACGGTAGAAGGTCTGAAACGCCTTCTGGACAAAGAAAACGGACATCTGGTTACCGGATTTGTGGGAACTCCGTATTTCTGCCATGCCCTCAGCCAGAATCACAGCCTGAAAGAAGCTTACAATTTGCTCCTGAAGGAAGACTTCCCATCCTGGCTGTATCAGGTGAAAAAAGGTGCCACCACGATCTGGGAGCACTGGGATGGAATGAAGGATGACGGAAGTATGTGGAGTGCAGATATGAACTCCTTTAATCATTATGCTTATGGGGCTATTGGTGAGTGGATGTACCGTGCAATGGCCGGAATTGAAGCGGATCCGGAACATCCGGGCTTTAAACATGCGATACTCTATCCGCGCATTGGTGGAAATCTGAAGTACACTGCAGGAAAATATCATAGCATTTATGGTGATGTTGGTGTAAAATGGGAAGTCCAGGGAAAACAGATTACTTTAACTGTTCAGATTCCGGTAAATACAACAGCAGAGATCCGTCTGGATCAGGCGAAAGCTGTTCTGGAAAGCGATGGACTGACATTTACCAGGGAAGCAGACTATATGGCTGCCGAAGCGGGAAGCGGTACATACCATATCGCATTTGAACAGTAATCATAACGCAGAATGCGAAAGGGTGATGAGAATATGGAAAAGAAAAAGAAACCTTCGGGAATACAGAAAGCGTGGAGACAGCTGAGTATTCAGAATCAGATTTTTTTATCCATGTTTCTTATCACCCTTTTGGGTGTGGGCGTTTTGATGAATATTGTATATAAAACCTCTATTGATGCGATTGAACAGAATTACAGGGCATCTTATCAGTCTACGCTGAAGAATTCCAGCCGCGTTATGGATATGAATCTGAAGAACATTGTAGACGTAGGGCGAAGCTTTCTGAATGATGAAGCTCTTCAGCAGATTCTGAAAAAAGGCAATGAATACGGAGGAAGCAAGTTTACGTCCACAGACCGTGTGAAGCTTCGTGTGATTGCAAATGAAATGGCTAGTCAGCAGGTGTGGGTGAATTATATAGTATTTACGGATCTTTATGGTCATGTTTATCAGCTGAACAATGTGAACCAGGGTACTTATGATTTCTATAATTATTATAGTGATAAGGATATTCTGGAAGAAAGCTGGGTGAAACAGGCAAAGGCTGCGCAGGGAAAGGAAATTTTTTTCCGTGACAGTATTTTAAAAGCAGGAACAAAGAAAGGATTTTCTTATGCGAAATATATGATCAATCCCTCTGATGGACAGGGAATGGGCTATATGGTGGTGGGACTGAGCCAGAAGCTGTTGGGAAAATCCTTTGTTATGGGCAATGAAAGCTTTGATTCCAGTAACTTTATGGTTGTAGATGAGGATGATCAGCTGGTTTATTTTGTGGGAAATGAGGAAAGGGAGAATGCAATTATGCAATCCTATTCTAATCCGGGAGAGAACCATCTGTATCTGTTTTCTTCTGTCACCAATTCTACTACAGGCTGGCATATTGTAAACGTAGTGGAGAAAAATGAGATCAGTGAAGAGAGCAAAAATATCCGTCTGACCTCGTTTCTGGTAGCCGGCTGTGTTCTTGTAGTGGGTTTTCTCATGGCACGAATCATTTCCAGAACCATCAGCCATCCTCTGAAGCAGCTGGAAAATACCATTGCACAGGTTGGGGAAGGAGAGCGCCACATTACAGAAGAGTTTGACTACAGTGAAGTTGGCCGGATTGGACGGAAATTCAAGGAAATGGTCAATACGAACCTGGAGCTTTCCGAGCATCTTATGGCGGTGAAGCTGAATGAACGGGAAGCAGAGCTGCTTTTGCTTCAGTCCCAGATCAATCCCCATTTTCTTTATAATACACTGGATTCTCTGTACTTTGTTGCAATCATGCATGGGGATGACCAGATGGCAGAAATGGTAGAAGCACTTTCTGATAACTTTAAGCTGGCGCTGAATAATGGAAGCAAATATATTAAAGTTGCGGATTCTGTGAAATGGATGCAGGGCTATATGAAGCTTCAGAATATGCGCTACAATAATCGTTTTGAACTGTTCGTGGATATCAGCAGAGAAATTCTTCAGCGTGAAACGATTACCTTTATTTTTCAGCCATTTATTGAAAATGCCATGTATCACGGTCTGGAGCCGAAGATTGGAAAAGGAAAGATTTCCCTTCGCGGCTGGCAGGAGCAGAATAATATGATTTTCACTATTGAAGATGATGGTGTGGGAATTGACGATATGTCCAGACTGGAGAATGGTTATGGAGTGCGCAATGTAATAGAGCGTATAAAGTTGAATTACGGGGAAAAATACGGCGTAACATTTGAAAGCAGTCCAGGCAATGGAACGAAGGTAACGATTGTGGTTCCGGTAAGATAAGGGATAGGGAAATGCAGATACAAGGAGGATTTTCATGTATCGCTTAGTGGTAATTGATGATGAATATATAGTTGTGCAGGGAATTAAGGCTTTAATTTCCCGCCTGAAGCTGGATTATGAGGTAGTAGGGGCTGCTTATGACGGAATCCAGGGACTGGAAGTGATCCGAAGTGAGAAACCGGATGTAGTAATTACGGATATCCGAATTCCGGGGCTGGATGGTCTGTCTGTGATCGAGGCGGCGAAGGAAGAATGTCCGGATACATATTTTATTGTGATCAGTGGCTATTCTGAATTTGTGTATGCGCAGAGGGCGCTTACTCTTGGTGTAAAAGATTATATTGATAAGCCGGTTACAGCAGATAAACTGAAAAATGCCCTTACCAGAATTGAAGATGAATGGGCGAAGACCCGCCATGAAGATAATCGTAAGGCACAGGCTAATCGTGAGAAATTCCTGGAATTGGAAAGATTTTTTGAGAGCAGTGTAAAATGTATTACAAACTGTGATGCTGCAGCATTTCGGGAAGAATGCCGGCAGACAATCAGATGCCTGCAGGAACTTTACCCGGAACTGCAGGATTTTCGCAGGGAATTTTACAAGCATCTCTGTGTGCTCAGCGATGTACTGATCGAAAGTCAGAAGCAGGTGGAACGAGGGTCACTTGTCTCTTTTCAGGAGATGGTAAAATGTCAGAGCATAGAAGAAGTACAGGCCTATGGGGAAAGCGTTCTGTCTGATATCAGCAAGCATCTGACAGCAGACCAGACCGGAAGCAAACACAGAGTTATCCTGGAGCTTCTTACTTATCTGGACGAGCATTATGATCAGGATATCGGGCTGAGTGAGCTTGCAGACAGAGCTGGAATGAGCACGGCGTACTTAAGTGTTCTTTTTAAAACAGAGGTTGGTACATCTTATGTGAAATATTTGACGGACCTTCGCATAAAAAAGGCGAAGAAGCTGTTGCAGGATGGATATAAGGTTAATGAAGTCAGTGAAATGGTGGGATATAATAATTACAGATATTTCTGTGATATTTTTAAAAAACACGAGGGCATGACTCCCAATGAGTATAAGGGAAACGTGTGGAAAGCAGAATGATAAAAACAGGATTTGCAAAAATGCACATATTCAAATTGCTGAATATGTGCATTTTATATATTTAGCACAATTGAATGCCTGGACAAGTGAAACTTTTTATAAAAAACAGTCTAAAAAAACTGTACATTACCAAAAAAATTAGGCACTGGTAAAAAAACAGAACAATGGTATTATATAACCATAAGATATTTCCCGGGGATACAAAGAAACAAATTAAACGTGACCGAAAAGTAAATGGCTATCAAGAGTAACTCATAACAAAATTCAATAATTTTGAAAATTCTGGAGGAATTTATAATGAAAAAGAGAGCATTAGCTATTTTAATGGCAGCATTAACCGCAACTACTATGTTTGCAGTTCCTACATTTGCAGCAGATTACTCAGGAGAGGATCCGCAGCTTGAGAAAAACATCAAAATCCTTACCATCTGGGCAGAAGATAATGACAATGGTATGCTGTTAAACAAAATCTGCGAAGACTATCAGAAAAATGTAAACCCGAATTTCACATGGGAATATGAGATGGTTGCTTCTGACAACCTTCAGCAGAAAATTGCTACACTTGCAGCATCCAATGATCTTCCAGATCTGTTCGCTTACGAAGCAGGTGCTCCGCTCAGCGTTCTCATCGATTCCGGAAAGGTTAAAAATATTACAGAAGCTGTTGACGAGATCGGAACAGCAGATTATTTAAACAGCGGTGCTGTTGAGCTTCTGAAAGGATTATCTGGAACAGATGATCTTTATGATCTTCCTCTTGGACTGAATGTAGAAGGCTTCTGGTACAACAAAGCTCTGTTCGAGCAGGCAGGATGCGAAGTTCCTACTACATGGGATGAGTTTGAAGAGGTTCTTCAGAAACTTTCCGATGCAGGTATCCAGCCTCTTACAACTGGTGGATCTGACAAATGGGGTGCAACCCGTCTGATCAATGCATACGCAGTAAGAACCGCAGGAAACGACATTATGACAAAAGCAGCTGACGGCGAAGTTCCTTATACAGATGAGAAACTTGTTGCAGCAGCTGATAAGATTGCAGAGTGGGCAGAGAAAGGATATTTCGGAGAAGGTATCACAACAGTTGATATGAATACAGCTGGTTCCATGCTGATGAGTGGAAAAGCAGCTATCTTCTACAATGGTTCCTGGTTTACACAGAACCTGACAGATGATTCCCAGAATCCGGCAGGCGAGGACGGAATCGGATTCTTCAACATTCCGGTTGCAGATGAGTCCATCAGCTCCGCTACTTCTTACTCTATGAACTGTGGTAACATTCTTGCACTTGACAACGACAAATATGATGAGGCTACTGGCTGGTTCCTGAAATACTTCATGGAGAACATCGGAAACGTAGCTATGGAAGATCAGGGAACTGTTAAAGGCTACACATATGATGTTGCAGCAGATGATATGGATAACTACACCAAGCTTGTTCTTGACGAGATCGACAAATCCACAGAAGGATTTGCATGGTGGGAAGCAAAAATGCCTAGCGAAATCTCCAAGACAGCTCAGGAAAATGTACAGCCTCTGTTAAACGGCGAAATGACTGGCGAAGAATATATGCAGTCCATCCAGGATGTATATGACATGCAGTAAGTAACAGCTTTGGCAATATAAGCTTTGAACTTCAAATGGGAGTGTTTGCCAGCAGACACTCCCGTTTTTGTTGAAAAAATTCGAAATTTTAATGTTTTTTGACACAGAAAGGAAGGAATTTTATGAACAAGGTATTAGGTAATAAGAAAGCGATATCCCTTTTCGTAGTTCCGGCATTAATTGTTTACACCATCATCGTAATGGTACCGGTTATCTGGTCGTTGTATTATTCATTCTTCAGCGGCAGTCCGGGACTTCAGTGGGAATTTGCCGGATTTGACAATTATGCAAGACTTTTCAGAGACAAGAACTTCTTAAATGCATTGACAGTAAACTGTAAATATGTATTGGTAGTAACCGTTGGCCAGGTTGGAATGGGACTTTTACTTTCCCTGATGTTTAAATTCTGGCTGAGAAGATGCAAAACCATCGTAAGAACACTGGTTTTCTTCCCGGTAGTACTTCCTACTGTTGCAGTAGGTCAGCTGTTTGCAAAAATATATGAGATTCAGCCAAATTATGGTCTGTTAAACTCATTGCTTGACTCTCTTGGTTTTACGAACCTTGTTCAGCCATGGATCGGCCAGTCCAGCACAGCTCTCTGGGCATTGTGCATAATGGATATCTGGGTAGCCATGGGATTCTATTCCGTAATTTTCTATGGAGCACTCCTTGATATCTCTGATGATATCCTGGAAGCAGCCAGAATCGACGGCTGCGGTGGATGGCAGTTATTTAAAAACATTCTTCTTCCGCTTCTTCGTCCGATGGTAATTACCAGCCTTGTATTCAGCTTCTCCGGAACTGTAAAAATGTTCGAGTCTGCTATGGCTCTTACAAAGGGCGGACCTGGAAGTGCAACAAAATCACTGTCCATGTATATGTATGACGTTGCATTTACTTATAATAAGGTTGGTTACGCCAGCGTTATCGCAATCGTGATCTTCCTGATCTGTGTAGTTGGATCTCTTGTTATCAACAGATTTGATGTGAAAGACTGAAAGGAGGAAATATTATGAAAAAAGTAAAAGCAGCTTTTCGAGGAATTGTAATTTTCCTTCTTTGCGTAATTGAGATCTATCCGTTATTCTGGATGCTTACTGCATCCTTCAAGAAACAGGCTGAGTGGAGTGAGAAGCCAGCTTATGCGTTAAATGATGGCTTTTATTTCCAGAACTATTCTGATGCATGGACAAGGGGACATATGTCCACCTTCTTTAAGAACAGTTTGATCACTACATTAGTAGCACTTGTATTTATTGTATTTTTCTCAGTAACTGTAGGATTTGCTGTAACAAAGATGAAATGGAAATTCAGAAATGCAGTTGCACAGTATTTCCGTTTCGGTATCATGATTCCGGTAGCAATTGCTTTGATCCCGCTGTTCCAGATTTACAGCAGATCAAACCTGTTAAATACCAGAACATGTCTGATCATTACGTACATAGCATTTGGTCTGTCGTTATCCATTTATCTGGTTCAGGGATATCTTCGTTCCTTCCCGGATGATATTATGGAGGCAGCTGTTATTGATGGCTGCGGTATTTACAGACTGATGTGGCATATTGTAACACCGCTTATGAAGAACTCTATTGTAACCGTACTGGTTCTTCAGTTCTTCTTTAAATGGAACGACCTTCTGTTTTCCATGACATTCATTAGTGATTCTGCGCTGAAGACTGTTCAGACAGGACTTCTGTACTTCTCTGATGAGTTTGGATCCAAGAACTGGGGTGCAATCTTCGCTTCTGTATCTATGAGTGTATTCCCGCTTCTGATCCTGTACATGGCACTGAATAAGAAACTGATGGAAGGTATGACAGCAGGAGCTGTAAAGGGTTGATTTTATGGAAGATAAAAGGACAGAGCAGTATAGACAGGAATTAAAAGAATTTGTAATGTCTCATACGGAGGATGTGCTTAAGAATCCGCGAAGCTTTATCCGTTACCCGTTTATTGATCCGGGCTCTGTTTACGATGGAAATGTATGGGACTGGGATACCTACTGGTCCGTATATGGCTTTCTGAATCTGGCGGATTCCTACCAGGATCCGTCTGTGAAGCCAAGAATTATAGAGCATGCACAGGGAAATATCCGCAATTTCTTCGACCATCAGCTGGAAGATGGATATATTCCCATGATGATCGAGGTGGCAGACTGGCCGGAGCCTTATCTGAATATGAGGCATAAGGAAGGCAAGATTATGAATATGCATAAGCCCTTTCTTTGCAGTCAGATGTGCCTGATCAGTGATTATACTGGTGATTATGCCTGGACGGAAGAATTTCTTTCAGGCGTGGCGAAGTATTTTGAATGTTATGATCACTATTATTTTCATGAAAACAGCGGACTGTATGTATGGCAGGATGATATTATGATCGGTATGGACAATGATCCGGCTACCTTTGGCCGTCCACCATTTTCCACTGCGAACATTTACCTTAACAGCTTCATGTGCGTAGAGCTGGAAGCTGGTGCCAAATTATATAGACAGTTCGGCAAAGAGGAAGAGGCGAAGAAGCTTCTTGAGAAACGTCAGGCATTGATTGAGGCAATCCAGCAGGAATGCTGGGACAAACGTGACCGTTTCTTCTATTCTGTTGATGTGGATATTAAGACAAGGAAATACGACTGGTTCCACCAGGGACTGGGA
>OLRH01001478.1_pt1 | contig 12221 bp, 10 predicted proteins | sample 1672321 | NCBI WGS metagenome assembly OLRH01 (sample SAMEA3136671, study PRJEB25190) | human gut metagenome | reverse complement strand
GCAAGAATGATTAAAAGGGCAGAGGCAAACCAAGTGGTATGTCCGCACCATCTACAACAAGACAAATGAGATGGATCATCTGATCAACGAGCTGACTTTTTATTCCAAAATCGATACCAACCGCATTCCTTATACTTTCAACAAACTAAATGTGGAAGATTATTTTGAAGATTGTTCAGAGGAAGTTGGTCTGGAACTTGAGACCAGGGGAATTGAGCTGGTTTATGCCAACTATGTGGAAAAAGATGTTATGGTAATTGCCGATGGGGAGCAGATCCGCCGTGTTATCCATAACATTATCAGCAACGCTATCAAATATATGGACAAGCCTAAAGGAATCATTCAGATCCGAATCAAGGATGTGGGTGATTTTATCCAGATTGAGATTGAGGACAATGGAAAAGGTATTGGCCCGAAGGATCTGCCTTATATTTTCGACCGTTTTTACCGTACAGATGTTTCACGAAATTCTTCCAAAGGCGGAAGCGGAATCGGTCTTTCCATTGTAAAGAAAATTCTGGAGGACCATGGGGGAAAGGTATGGGCCACAAGCCGTCTTGGAATCGGCACGATCATGTATTTTGTACTTAGAAAATACCAGGAGGTACCAATGAAATGAGCAGAATTCTGATCATTGAAGATGAAGAAGCAATTGCAGAGCTTGAGAAAGACTATCTGGAGCTCTCAGGATTTGAAGTTATAATCTGCAACAGAGGCGATCTGGGGCTTAATATGGCACTGAAAGAAGATTTTGACCTGATTATTCTGGATCTGATGCTGCCGGAGATAGACGGGTTTGAAATCTGCCGCCAGGTAAGAGAAGCTAAGAATACTCCGATCATTATGGTTTCCGCGAAGAAAGATGATATTGACAAGATCCGCGGTCTTGGACTTGGGGCTGACGATTACATGACCAAGCCATTTAGCCCAAGCGAGCTTGTTGCCAGAGTAAAGGCACATATGGATCGCTATAATCGTCTGATCGGCTCCACCACGCAGAAGAACGATATTATTGAGATTCGTGGAATCAAGATCGACAAGACCGCCCGCCGCGTCTGGGTAAACGGCGAGGAGAAAACTTTTACCACCAAGGAATTTGATCTGCTCACATTCCTGGCACAGAATCCAAACAGAGTTTTTACAAAGGAAGAGCTTTTCAGGGAAATCTGGGATATGGAATCGGTAGGTGATATTGCTACAGTTACGGTTCATATCAAGAAAATCCGTGAGAAAATTGAGTATAATAATGCCAAGCCGCAGTATATCGAGACCATCTGGGGCGTGGGATACAGATTTAAAGTGTGATAATTTCTGAGAAAATTGAGAGGTAAAATGAGAAGACTATATAAAGAATTGGAGAACTACGGCAAATCCGACTTTTATCCTTTCCATATGCCCGGTCACAAGCGGAATAAGGCGTGCATAGAGGGGGATTTTCCTATTGAACGTGATATTACGGAAATAGACGGATTCGACGATCTGCATCATTCTGAGGGAATTTTACTTGAAGCGCAGAATGCCTTATCCAGAATGTACGGCACCAGGAAAAGTTTTTTTAGTGTCAACGGAAGTACGGCAGGAATTCTTACTGCCATTTCCGCATCTGTGAAAAAGGGTGGACAGATTCTGGTGGCCAGAAACTGTCACAAGGCTGTTTACCACGCAATTTACCTTCGGGAACTGGTTCCCACATATATTTATCCACAATCTGACAACGATTTGGGGATAAATGGTTCAATTTCCGTATCCCGTGTGGAAAGATATCTTGAGGAAAATCCGAAAATTGAAGCAGTCCTTATTACATCGCCTACTTATGATGGTGTGGTTTCAGATGTGCGCAAGATTGCGGAAACTGCCCACAAACATGGAATTCCGCTGATCGTGGATGAAGCCCACGGCGCTCATTTCAGATTCTCTGACTATTTTCCTGTTTCAGCAGCAGATCTGGGAGCAGATGTGGTGATCCAGAGCTTTCACAAAACATTGCCGGCCATGACCCAGACTGCAGTGCTTCATCTGTGCAGTGAACGTGTAAGTGAGAAGCTGATCCGCAGATTTCTTGGAATTTATGAGACCAGCAGTCCGTCTTATATACTTATGTCCAGTCTGGATGCCTGTGTAGCGAAGCTGGAAAAAGACAGCGGACGATTATTTGATGAATTTACGGAAAATCTGGAAGCCGCCCGCAGACAGCTTGGTCAGCGCAGGTATATACGTCTGTTACAGACACCGGAAGAGACTGGGGAAGAAAAGGACGAACAGGGCACAACAGAAATATTTGATTATGACCGCTCTAAGCTGATTCTGTCCACATTGCACAGCAGTTTAAATGGTCCGGAACTTGCGGGAATCCTTCGAAGAAAATATCATTTGGAAGTTGAGATGACTACAGAGAATTATGTGCTTGCGCTGGCAGCAGTTGGAGACACCAGGGAAGGATTCCGGAGGCTTTGCAAAGCTATAGAAGAAATCGACAGACAGGAAGCTGAACTGGCAGAGAAGAGCAGGAATATAACAGAGAAAATAGCTGTTGGAAATTCAGATTATGTACCGGAAGTGGAAAGGCAGAAGTGTGTTAAATGTAATTCTGAAGATTGTGAAAGATGTGAAAAAAAGGATACCCGCAGCGATGGCTTGCGAAATGAAAAATATGCCTGCAAGTGTGGTCCTATGAAGCAGCTTATGTCCATTTCCAGGGCAATGGATGCCCCATCCCAGCTTTGTCTTCTGGAAGAAAGTGCAGGGAAAATTGCCGCAGAATTTGTATATCTTTATCCGCCGGGGATTCCCATTATTGTTCCAGGCGAACAGATTACTGGACTTTTTACAAGGAATGTGAGAAGATATATGGAGCAGGGACTGAATCTTCACGGTCTTTGCGGAGAAAATAACGAAACAATAAGCGTAGTAAAGGAGCAGGCAGAGGTGTAACCCCTGCCTGATACATTATGGGAAAAATATTTTACATTATGGGAAAAAGCGCATCTGGTAAGGATCATATATATGCCAGGCTGGCAGCACATGAGGGATTGGGACTTAAGAAGCTGGTTCTTTATACTACCCGCCCAATCCGTGCAGAGGAAGAGAATGGTAAACAGTACTATTTCGTGGATGATAAAAAGCTGGAAGAATTTCGAAGCAGCGGAAATCTGATCGAGGCCAGAGCTTATCATACAGTACATGGAATCTGGAACTATTTTACAGCAGATGACGGTCAGGTGGATTTGGAAAATGCTGACTATCTGGGAATCGGTACACTTGAATCTTATGTGAAAATGAGAGAATACTATGGAAAAGAGAATGTTTGTCCTGTTTATATCGAAGTGGAGGACGGAGAGCGTCTTGCAAGAGCATTGAAAAGAGAGCGTGGTCAGGAGATACCCCGCTATGAGGAAATGTGCAGAAGATTTCTTGCAGATCAGGAGGATTTTTCCGAAGAAAAAATTGCTGCTGCCGGGATTACGAGAAAATTCCAGAATGTTGATCTGGAGGAATGTGTAGAAGAAATTGCTGAATATATTAGACAGGCATAATGTGCATCGCGAAGCGCGTTACTGGTCACGGAGTGAACAGTAACACATTTTTTGTTGATAAGTGAATAAATTCACAAAAAACTATAGCATGATTTTGTCGTACATGATAGAATTAAAGGGTAAATACATTTAGAGTGTATTTGTACAAAATAAGCTATGCAGGGGTGCTGACCGCAGCCTTTGACAATAGCGAAAATGATAGGGTGAGGTGATTCCGATGTTAGGGTTTAACGACATTATAGGACATGAAGAGATAATCAGACATTTGAAGAATGCCATACAGACAGAGAAAGTGTCCCATTCGTATATTTTTACAGGTGACCCTGGTTCTGGAAAGAAATTGCTGGCAGGAACCTATGCGATGACATTGCAGTGTGAAGAGGGCGGTACGGAGCCTTGCGGACATTGTGATTCCTGCAAGAAGGCAATCGGTAAGAATCACCCGGATATCATTATGGTGACCCATGAGAAGCCAAATGTGATTACAATTGACGAAATCAGGGAACAGATTATCAATGATGTGGATATTAAGCCATACTGCAGCCCATACAAGATTTATATTGTGGCAAATGCAGAGCTGATGAATCCCCAGGCACAGAATGCTCTTCTGAAGACCATTGAAGAGCCGCCGGAATATGCAGTTATCATGCTTCTCACAAGCAATATTGATGCTCTGCTGCCGACCATTCGTTCCAGATGTGTACGTCTGGATCTGAAGGTTGTAGATGACGGTCTGGTAAAGAAGTACCTGATGGAGCATCTCCATATACCGGATTATCAGGCTGAGATCGATGCTTCCTATGCTCATGGCAGTATTGGCAGAGCGAAACAGGTAGCTACTTCCCAGGAGTTTGCAGATATGACCCAGAATGCACTCCGCATCCTGAAGAATGCAGACGGAATGGAAGTATATGAGCTTACAGAAGCAATCAAGGAGCTTTCCAATGACAAGCAGAACATCAGTGACTATCTGGATCTTTTCCAGTTCTGGTTCCGTGATGTACTGATGTTTAAGGCTACACGGGAAGTTGATAATCTTGTATTTAAGCAGGAAATAAATTATATAAGGGAACAGGCAAGCCAGCGTTCCTATGAGAACCTGGAGAAGATTCTGGATGCACTGGAGAAAACAAAAGTACGTCTTCGTGCCAATGTAAATACAGAACTTGCTCTTGAGCTTCTGTTCCTTACAATCAGGGAGAAATAGAATGGCAAAAGTAGTAGGCGTAAGATTTCGGAATGTAGGTAAGATCTATTACTTCAATCCGAAGAACTATAAAGTGAAACCGGGCGATCATGTAATTGTGGAGACTGCCCGCGGTGTTGAGTATGGAAAGGTGGTGCTTGCACCTAAGGATGTGGTGGATGACCAGGTGGTACATCCTTTGAAGGAAGTGCTTCGTGTGGCTACCAAAGACGATGATGAAAGAGAGAAGTATAACAGGGAGCGTGAGAGGGACGCTTTCAAGATCTGCCAGAAGAAGATTCGCGAGCATGGACTTGAGATGAAGCTGATTGACGCAGAGTATACTTTTGATAACAATAAAGTGTTGTTTTACTTTACAGCAGACGGCAGAATTGATTTTCGCCAGCTGGTAAAGGATCTTGCATCTATTTTTAAGACAAGAATTGAACTTCGCCAGATTGGTGTAAGAGATGAAACAAAAATTCTTGGAGGAATCGGTATCTGCGGCAGATGTCTCTGCTGTCATACTTATCTTTCCGAGTTTGCACCTGTATCCATCCGAATGGCCAAGGAACAGAATCTCTCTCTGAACCAGACGAAGATTTCAGGTGTATGCGGAAGACTGATGTGCTGTCTGAAGAATGAGCAGGAGACCTATGAGGAGCTGAATCGCAGACTTCCGGGAATCGGAGATACGGTAACTACTCCAGACGGAATCCAGGGCAATGTACAGAGTGTAAATGTACTCCGCCAGCTTGTAAAGGTAGTAGTAGAAATTGGTGATGAGAAAGAAATTCAGGAATTCCCTGTAGGCGAACTGAAATTCCGTTCCAGAAAAAAGAAAGTAAAAGTCTCTGAACAGGAATTAAAGGAACTGAAGGATCTTGAAGATAAAAAGGGAGATTCCAAATTAGATGATTAATGATCTTGTGAAGGAGAATGAGCGGGTAGATGATCTGCAGAATGGCTATTATATCATTCAGGATCCCCGGAAATTCTGCTTCGGTATGGACGCTGTTCTTTTATCTGGGTTTGCCAGAGTGAAGAAGGGAGAGAAGGTTCTCGATATGGGAACGGGAACTGGTATTATTCCGGTACTCCTTGCTTCCAAGACTGTGGGAGAGCATTTCACAGGTCTGGAAATCCAGGAAGAGTGTGCTGAAATGGCAGCAAGAAGTGTGAAATACAATAACCTGGAGGACAGGGTCAGTATCAGACAAGGTGATATTAAGGAGGCTGTCAGTATTTTCGGGGCAGCTTCTTTTCATGTTGTCACCTGCAATCCGCCCTATATGATCGGGCAGCATGGACTGACCAATCCGCATATGCCAAAGGCAATCGCCCGACATGAGATCCTTTGTACTCTTGAGGATGTGGTAAGCCAGGCTTCGAAGCTTCTTGGAGACAGAGGACGTTTTTACATGGTACACAGACCGTTCAGACTGACAGAAATTATGCAGGTTTTGACGAAATATAAGCTGGAGCCTAAGCGTATGCAGCTTGTTTATCCATACATTGACAGGGAGCCTAATATGGTGCTCATAGAAGCCCTGAAAGGCGGCAATTCCCGGATTACTGTGGAAAGACCGCTGATCGTGTATGAGAAGCCGGGAGTTTATACGAAGGAAATTCTGGAAATGTACGATATGATTTAAAAAGATCGCAAATAAAAAATGAAAAACAGATGATTGCAGAAGGGAGAAAAATATGAGTGGTAAATTATATCTATGTGCCACGCCAATCGGAAATCTGGAGGATATTACGCTTCGCGTGCTCCGTGTTCTGAAGGAAGTGGATCTGATCGCTGCGGAAGACACCCGCAACAGTATCAAGCTTCTCAATCATTTTGACATAAAAACTCCAATGACCAGTTACCATGAGTACAACAAAGTGGAGAAAGCCTACACCCTCATTGAGAAAATGCAGGAGGGTCTGAATGTGGCTCTGATCACAGATGCGGGAACACCTGGAATTTCTGACCCAGGGGAAGTATTGGCTGCTATGTGTTACGATGCCGGAATTGAAGTAACTTCGCTTCCAGGCCCGGCAGCATGTATCACGGCTCTTACCCTGTCCGGACTTTCCACCCGCAGATTTGCATTCGAGGCCTTTTTACCTCCGGATAAAAAAGAGAGGAAAGCCATTCTGGAAGAGTTGAAAAACGAAACCCGCACCATCATCCTTTATGAGGCACCCCATCACTTGGTTGGTACCCTGCAGGAATTGTACCAGGCTCTTGGAAACCGCAGAATGACTCTTTGCCGTGAGCTTACCAAGAAGTATGAAACGGCATTTCGGACAACAATCGAAGATCTGATTGCTTTTTACAAAGATCAGAAGCCCCTTGGAGAGTGTGTCCTGGTGATCGAGGGCAGAAGCCGAAAGGAAATGGAACAGGAGTCACAGGAATCCTGGAGAGACATCTCCATTGAGGAACATATGGCGATTTATGAGAATCAGGGGATCGCACGCAAAGAGGCAATGAAGATGGTTGCAAAGGATCGAGGTGTGACAAAAAGAGATATTTACCAGGCGCTTTTGCTGCAAAAATAGAGAAGAAACTGTTCTGGCAGGTGTTATTCCTAACAAGCAGACATATAGGGGGAGATAAGGCGTATTTTTGACGGATATCCGTTGAAAATACGCCGTTTTTTTTACATCTTGAAATGGCTTTTAACTGGCAAAAACGGGGATTTTGTGCTATAATAAATCTGTATTTTTATGCGCAAAAACAGGAATGAGATCTGGCAGCAGAAATGAGCCGTAAATTCCTGTAACTTTTTAATAGATCATAACAGGAGGAATATCATGGGCGAAACAAATACAGAATACGGAGCGGACCAAATCCAGATTCTGGAGGGTCTGGAAGCCGTACGTAAGAGACCTGGTATGTACATTGGAAGTACATCCAGCCGTGGTCTCCATCATCTTGTATACGAAATCGTGGACAATGCCGTAGATGAGGCACTGGCTGGTTACTGTACAGAAATAAATGTAGCGATCAATCCTGATAACTCCATCACAGTTGTAGACAATGGACGAGGCATTCCGGTAGGAATCAATCATAAAGCCGGCATTCCAGCTGTAGAGGTGGTATTTACCATTCTTCATGCCGGCGGTAAGTTTGGCGGTGGAGGATACAAGGTATCAGGAGGTCTTCACGGAGTAGGTGCATCCGTTGTTAATGCACTTTCTGAATGGCTTGAAGTATCAATCTGCAGAGATGGAAAGAGATATGAGCAGCGTTACGAGCGTGGTAAGACAATGTATCCGCTTAAGGAAGTTGGAGAATGTGGTGATTCTACCGGAACTACTGTTACTTTTCTCCCGGACAAGCAGATATTCGAGGAGACTGTATACGATTACGATATCCTGAAACAGCGTCTCCGTGAAATGGCTTTTCTTACCAAAGGTCTGAAGATCATTCTTACTGACAAGCGGGAAGGTATGGAAAGGGAGAAAACTTTCCACTATGAAGGTGGTATCCGTGAATTTGTAACTTATCTGAACAGAAGTAAAGAAGCTCTTTATCCGGAGATCATTTACTGCGAGGGTGAGAAGGACGGTGTGGCGGTTGAAGTTGCCATGCAGCACAATGATTCTTATACAGAGAATACTTACGGATTTGTAAACAATATTAATACTCCTGAAGGCGGTACCCATATTACTGGTTTCAGAAATGCCATTACAAACACATTTAACGATTACGCCAGAAAGAATAAGCTTCTCAAGGACAGCGAGCCAAACCTTTCCGGTGATGATATCCGAGAAGGCCTGACAGCCATTGTCAGCGTTAAAATTGGCAATCCGCAGTTTGAAGGCCAGACGAAGCAGAAACTTGGCAACAGTGAGGCCAGAGGAGCTGTAGACAGTGTTGTAAGCAAACAGCTGGAGATTTTTCTGGAACAGAATCCTGCTGTAGCCAAGGCAACCGTAGAGAAGTCTGTACTTGCCCAGAGAGCCAGAGAGGCAGCGCGTAAGGCCCGAGATCTTACCAGAAGGAAGTCTGCCCTTGACAGTATGTCCCTTCCAGGCAAGCTTGCCGATTGCTCGGACAAGAATCCGGAGAATTGCGAAATCTATATCGTAGAGGGTGATTCCGCGGGTGGCTCTGCGAAGACAGCTCGTAACCGTGCTACACAGGCTATCCTTCCTCTTCGTGGAAAAATACTGAACGTAGAGAAAGCCCGTCTGGACAAGATTTATGCAAACAAAGAGATCAAGGCTATGATCACAGCCTTTGGTACCGGTATTCATGATGATTTCGATATTTCCAAACTGAGATATCACAAGATCATCATTATGACTGATGCCGATGTTGACGGTGCCCACATTGCCACACTGCTTCTTACATTCCTGTACAGATTTATGCCGGAACTGATCAAGCAGGGCTATGTATATCTGGCACAGCCGCCGCTGTACAAGATCGAGAAGAACAAGAAGGTATGGTACGCTTATGATGACGATGAGCTGAACGCCATCCTTACAGAGATAGGACGAGACTCCAACAATAAGATCCAGCGTTACAAAGGTCTGGGAGAGATGGATGCAGAGCAGCTTTGGGAGACTACCATGGATCCGGAGAAGCGTATTCTTCTCCGCGTTACAATGGATGAGGCAGCTACCTCCGAAATTGACCTTGTATTTACCACACTTATGGGTGACAAGGTAGAACCAAGACGTGAATTTATCGAAGAGAATGCACGCTTTGTAAAGAATCTGGATATCTAGGGGAGATAGAACAATATGGATGACAAGATTTTTGACCAGGTCCATGATGTGGATCTGGAGAAAACCATGAAAGAATCTTACATCGAATATGCTATGAGCGTTATTGCTTCAAGAGCGCTTCCTGATGTAAGAGATGGTTTGAAACCGGTACAGCGTAGAGTGCTGTATTCTATGATCGAATTGAACAACGGTCCGGATAAGCCACATCGTAAATGTGCCCGTATCGTTGGTGATACCATGGGTAAGTATCATCCTCATGGTGACAGCTCTATTTACGGAGCACTTGTAAATATGGCACAGGACTGGTCTTTCCGCTATACTCTTGTTGACGGACATGGAAACTTCGGTTCTGTGGACGGCGACGGCGCAGCTGCCATGCGATACACTGAGGCCCGCCTGAGCAAAATTTCCATGGAGATGCTTGCTGACATTAATAAAGATACTGTAGACTTCCAGCCAAACTTTGATGAAACTGAGAGAGAGCCAAAGGTGCTTCCTTCCAGGTTCCCGAACCTGCTGGTCAATGGTACTACAGGTATTGCTGTTGGTATGGCTACCAATATTCCGCCTCACAATCTTCGTGAGGTTATTAATGCTGTTGTAAAAATTATTGACAATACCATCGAGGAGCAGAGAGAAACCACAATTGAAGAGCTTCTTGACGTTGTAAAAGGCCCAGATTTCCCTACAGGAGCCACTATTCTCGGAAGAAGGGGAATCGAGGAGGCATACCGCACAGGCCGCGGAAAGATCCGTGTACGTGCAGTATCAAATATTGAGACCTTACCAAATGGAAAATCACGTATTATCGTTACGGAGCTTCCATATCTGGTAAATAAAGCCCGGCTGATCGAGAAGATCGCAGAGCTTGTCCGTGATAAAAAGATTGATGGAATTACCGACCTGAATGATCATTCCAGCCGTGAGGGAATGCGTATTTGTATTGACCTTCGTAAAGATGCCAATGCAAATGTTGTTCTGAATCAGCTGTACAAGCATACCCAGCTGCAGGATACTTTTGGCGTTATTATGCTTTGTGTGGTACCTCAGGGCGACAGCCTTGTACCAAAGGTACTGAATCTGAAAGAACTTCTGGAGCATTATCTGGCTCATCAGGAGGACGTTGTTACCAGAAGAACCAAATATGATCTGAATAAAGCACAGGAACGTGCCCACATTTTGGAAGGCTTGCTGAAAGCTCTGGATAATATCGACGAAGTTATCAGGATCATTCGTGCTGCCCGTAATGTTCAGATTGCGAAGCAGGAATTGATGGACAGATTTGAACTGACGGATGTGCAGGCTCAGGCTATTGTAGATATGCGTCTGAGAGCTCTCACCGGTTTGGAAAGAGAGAAGCTGGAAGCAGAATATGCAGAATTAGAAGAGAAGATCCGCAAATTCCTGGCAATTCTTGCAGACAGAAATCTCCTTCTTCGTGTTGTAAGGGAAGAAATCCTCGCAATCGCTGACAAATACGGCGATGAGAGAAGAACTGCCATCGGATATGATGTCTATGATCTTTCCACAGAAGATCTGATTCCAAGGGAAAATACGGTCATTACTATGACAAAACTTGGTTATATCAAGAGAATGACTGTAGATAATTTCCGCAGCCAGAACAGAGGTGGACGTGGAATCAAGGGAATGCAGACCATCGATGACGATTACATTGAAGAACTGCTTATGACTACTACTCACCATTATCTGATGTTCTTTACCAATACAGGACGTGTATACAGACTGAAAGCATACGAGATCCCTGAGGCAGGAAGAACTGCAAGAGGTACTGCAATTGTCAATCTTCTGCAGCTTATGCCAGGTGAGCGCATTACATCTGTTATTCCTATGCGTAAATTCGAAGAAGGCAAGTATCTGGTTATGGCAACTAAGGCTGGTCTTGTGAAGAAGACACCTATGGAAGAATATGCAAATGTACGTAAGACAGGTCTTGTGGCAATCACACTTCGTGATGATGATGAGCTTATTGAAGTTAAGGCTACAGACGATACAAAAGATATTATGCTTGTAACGAAAGACGGTATGTGCATCCGTTTCAAGGAGACTGATGTAAGAAGTACCGGAAGAAGCTCCATGGGTGTTCGTGGTATGAATCTTGATCCTGGAGATGAGGTTGTGGCAATGCAGCTGAATTCTCAGGGAGATTACCTGCTTGTAGTATCTGAAAATGGTATGGGCAAACGTACAGCTATGAGTGAATTTACCTGCCAGAACCGTGGAGGTAAGGGTGTGAAGTGTTACAAGATCACCGAGAAAACCGGTAATGTGATTGGTGCTAAAGCTGTCAATGAAGAAAACGAGATTATGATGATCACTACAGAAGGAATCATTATTCGTATTACCTGTGCTGGAATTTCTATTCTTGGAAGAATCACTTCCGGAGTGAAGCTGATCAATCTGGATGAGGGTGTAACAGTGGCAAGTCTTGCCAAGGTTCGCGAGAAAGCAGAGGGAAATACGGAGAACGGCAGCAGTGAGGAGCCGACTGAGGAGACTGAGGAAGTTTTTGAAGAAGAGGATTCACAGGATACAAATGATGCAGAATAAAGGAATCTGTGAAGTATGAAAAAAAGAACCAGAATTTTAATCCTGGGTATTGCCATGATGTTTATCATGGCAATGTCCGGATGCGGCGTAAATCATAAATCGCCGGAGGGAGTAGTGGAAGCTTCTTCAGAAAGATAATTCTCCAGCACCAACCGTTTACGAAGTTCTTTATCAGCTATCAATTCTTTGACGGTACAGCCTAA
>OLRH01001475.1_pt1 | contig 12226 bp, 10 predicted proteins | sample 1672321 | NCBI WGS metagenome assembly OLRH01 (sample SAMEA3136671, study PRJEB25190) | human gut metagenome | reverse complement strand
TGCAGATGGCTTCGGAAAATTCGGCGCACTGGATGTAGAAGAAGATTGGGACGATGAAGCTCGCAGATACTTTATTGGCATCGTTGGAAAATACGGACCACAGGTTCAGAAATTACTGAAAGTTGCCGCAGGCCTGGATATCCAGATCATTTGCCCTCTTCACGGACCTGTTCTTACAGAAAACCTTGGACATTACATTGGTCTTTACGATACATGGTCCTCTTACACACCAGAGACAGAAGGAATTGTCATCGCCTACACATCTGTATACGGTCATACAAAAGCGGCTGTAGAGCTGCTGGCTGACAAACTTCGCAGCAAGGGATGTCCCAAAGTTGTTGTATATGATCTTGCAAGAGATGACATGTCACAGGCTCTGTCCGACGCATTCCGCTACAGTAAGCTGGTTCTTGCTACCACAACCTATAATGCAAGCATTTATCCGTTCATGCACGACTATATCACCCGTCTGACCGAGCACAACTTCCAGAACCGCACCGTGGGCATCATCGAAAATGGTTCCTGGGCACCTCTGGCAGCAAAAATTATGAAAGAAATGCTTTCTGGCTGCAAGAAGATCAACTGGCTGGACACTACTGTAAAAGTGCTTTCCGCAGTAAACCAGGAAAACAAGGATCAGCTGGAAGCTATGGCAAGCGAACTTTGCAAAGAATACATTGCCCAGAATGATGAGCTGGCAAACAAAAATGACATGACAGCCCTTTTCAGAATCGGATACGGTCTTTATGTAGTTACCTCCAATGACGGCAAAAAAGACAACGGACTGATCGTCAACACTGTGACCCAGCTCACTGATACTCCAAACCGTATTGCGGTAAATATCAATAAGGCAAATTACTCCCACCATGTGATCAAACAGACTGGAGTTCTCAACGTAAACTGCCTGTCTGTAGATGCACCGTTCTCTGTATTCCAGCAGTTTGGTTTCCAGACCGGACGCAGCGTAGATAAATTTGCAGGTCAGAAGGTCTACCGTTCCGATAATGGACTGGTATTCCTGGACAAATATATTAATGCATTTATGTCTCTGAAGGTTGAACAATATGTAGACCTTGGTACCCATGGAATGTTCATCTGCAGCGTCACCGAAGCCCGCGTCATGAACGATCTTGACACCATGACTTACACCTACTATCAGAAAAATGTAAAACCGAAGCCAGAAACCGATGGCAAAAAAGGCTTCGTCTGCAAAGTATGCGGCTACATCTACGAAGGTGACGAGCTCCCGGATGACTTCATCTGCCCGCTGTGCAAACATGGAGCTGCAGATTTCGAGCCCATCGGATAAAAAACAACCAGATAAATTTCTCAAGGCAGCGCAGGATCCAGATCCTGTGCTGCCTGATTACCGGTAATAGCAATTCCTGCTGCACCCTCTGGGGAAAATCTGCAATTTCAATTTTCGCCGGAATTCCATTTCGTCAGCGGATTCTCTCAATATATTCAACGCCATTCGAAGATTTCGAATATCTTTTTCCATGTAATCCGTATAATTTCCACGGCCAACCAGCTTCAAGTGCGTAATTCCGGCTTGCTTTAACTGATAAAGTGCACATAGACCACAGCCAGTTTCACCGCAAAGATAACCCGCAGAATCATAGGAAAAATCATGTAAACTGTGAAAATCATCAGGAACAAAGCCGTCTGGCAGCAAATGCCCTCCGTTTATTTCCTGATTGAAGATTTCAGAACCGGCATTCCCTGTTTTTAAGGTTCCGATCTGATAGGGCACTTTACAAAGATACCCCATCTCATCGCAATGCAAAGAATTACAAAATGCACCTGTAAACTGGCACATTTCATTCAATACAAAAGCCTCAAATTCCGGGATTCCTTCTGTCCCATCCTTTTTTCCACATTTATCAACAACCGCTTTCATATCTTCGAATGTATTTTTCCTGTGAAAAATCACACGTTTCAATCCCAGTTTTCCCAATGAAGCCACCATCTGGCTGTTAATTTCTCCACATTCTCCACTGAGATGGATTTCGCAGTTTATACCATTTTCACGTAAATATACTATCAACGCCGGGTCTGCAATAATATAACTGTGAAAACCAATTTTCATACACTGGCTTATGATCCCGGCAATTTCCGGATATTGTTCCGGGATATAATACAGGGAATTGAATGTAAGATGGACTGGTTTTTCGTACTTTTTCATCATCCCAGACAGGATTTCCAGCTCACTGAATGCGCCAAGCTGTACGTTATAACAAAGTACCTCCCTACGGTTCAGGGGCAGTACCGTTCCGTATTTTTGGGACCAGGAATAGGGAACATAACCACAGAAAAATTCATCTGCACCAGCCTCCGCGAACTTTATATATTCATCTATCGAGCCTAATCCTGCTACTATTTTCATCACTTATCTCCATAAATTCCAGCCTTGAGCAGCCATGTACTTCATCCTGAATAAAATATCGCTTCTGCCTCAACACGGGTATGTCACCTGCCGGCGGCATTACCATGCTCTTATTACAACCCGGTCCACACCGTTTTGGATATAATTCTTCAGTATTTCTTCCTCTTTCAATATCCTCATATCAATCCCAAACAACGAATTATACCGCCCTATCATATGCAAATGTTCCGGATACAAAAGTGCATATTCCGTACAATATCCCGGGCATTTTTTTGCAAGCTTTTGTCGTCCTCTCTCGCCAGTTTCACATACTGCACCAAGAGGACAATACTGTGATGTATTGGTCTGATAGAACGGAATATGCAAGCTGTTTTTTCCAGGTGGAATCTGCTGTTCGTAACCGCAGGATTCCCATTCAAAGCGTTGGATTCCATATTCTCTTTCCAGAAAATTACGGTAAAATCCAGCATTCAGGCTGTTCCTCTCAAACCATTTCTGTTCTCCTTTTTTGAACGGAATCCGAGGGTCTTTTCTGCGTTTATTTAACAAAATTCCAAGGCTGGGAATCAGATTCCTTCTGCTTTTTTTTACTAAAGAAGCCATTCCCCAGTCATTTACAACAATCTCTACAGACTGCCTTTTTTCTTCACACCACCGGTTAATTTCATCAAGCAATTCTGTTATATAATCCAGCATATATTCCCGGATATAAGAAAAAACAAGTGTGATTTCCACCTGTTCTGCCGCTGCTTTTTCTATTATTTCAAACAACAATTTACGTTCCGGAAACAGAAGATGACAGAACTGATTTCCAATATAAAGGTGATCCGGTACTCTATGTTCCAGAATAATGTTGCCGCAGATACCGATACATTTTCCGGCATACTTTTTGGAAAATTCTGTCAGGGAACTATTCAAATATTCCTGATACAATTCCGGGCGATCTATCTCCAGCGCCAGCTCCGTAACACCTGATTCAGGCGGTACCTGGCACTTATACCCAGGCTTAAAGCCAGTTCCGTACTGAGAACAATTATCAGTTAAATCTATACGTTTCCCATTATAAGCGGACTCCAATACCTCTGGCGTAAGCTCTCTCCGCCATATTCCCACCTGATCTTCCAGACTGTCACACTTGACCTCATCCAGTTCCCCTGGATACCCTGTCAGGCTTTTCGCCAACGCGCTGTCGTCCTCTTCCAGCTTCAGATGAATGTAGTGATTATACTGATAAAGAAGCCTCTGAACCGCCTCCGCATACGCTTTCTGCTTCACCGTCACCTTATATTTCACATAAAATTCAGAGAGTTCTGCGTCCACCATATCAAACCTTTGTATATCGTATTCTGGAATTTCCAATTCACGATAACACCCATTCTTTATATCATAAAAGCACACCTTCAAAGCTTCTGAATCAGAGATATTTTCTTCTATTGTCCGAAAACAAAATCCCCTCTCATCAATCTCTGTAATCCGAACCTCCCGTCCCCCCACAACCCCGGCAAGAAGCCCGAAAGGAATCATTGAAACCATTGCAATCACACCCTGTTCCGTCTACGAATACTGCAAATATATCTCAGAATATATAAAAAAACAATCTTTCCAGTTTATAAACCTTTTCTCCTTTTTTCTTCACAAAAGAATGGTAAAATTAACTTAACGACTATGAAAACATAATCATTGATTTTTCAAACACGCTCCAGTTCTATCTGGTATGCTTCATATTCGCTCACCGCAGCAGGAAGCAGTATTCCAGCCTCCATAAGTGCAGCTCCCGGATATACTTTTCCGGTAGTTTTTTCCCGATAAAAAGCATCCTCTTCCATTCCTTTTAAGGTAACGTATGCTGCCGGCGGATTGGCTTCTGCTGTAAGTCTTATCACACTTACCAGTGCCTTGGATCTGTCATCTGATACCACCATCCAGGCCGCAAAATTATCCTGGAAAGGATTGGAAAGACGGTAATAATCTCCTTCACGGATCAATTCCTGATACTCCCTGTATTGGGCAAGCTGGGCACGGATTTCTGCTTTTTCCTTTGCATTTAAAAGTGCGGGATTCAGTTCATAGCCAAAGGTTCCAGACATAGCTGCAACGCCTCTTGTATGCATACTGGTCACTCTTCCGGTCTGATGGTTTGGCACTGCTGACACATGTGAACCCATTGCTGCTACCGGATAAAAGAAGGAGGTTCCATATTGAATCCGTGTACGATTAATAGCATCTGTGTTGTCACTGCACCAGATCTGAGGCGTATAATACAACATTCCGGCATCAAATCTTCCGCCGCCTCCGCTGCAGCCTTCAATAAGAATATCCGGATAACGGTTCGTAAGTTTTTCCAGGAAATCGTACACCCCAAGAACATAATCATAGGTCACATTTGGTGCATAAATATCTGCCAGGCTGCGGTTCATATCCCATTTAATGTACTCCACATTCCCCTGATCCAGAACTGCGCAGATGCGTTTAAATATCTCATCACGTACTTCTTTTCTGGAAAAATCAAGGACCAGCTGGTTTCTGGAACGGACAGGCTTGCGGCCTGGAATTGTGATTGCCCAGTCCGGATGTTCCCTGTAAAGATCACTGTCCTCGCTGACCATTTCCGGCTCAATCCAGATACCGAATTTCACGCCTTCTGCGTTTACTCTTTCGATTAATTTTGTCAGAGTTCCGCCTAATTTTTCCTCATTTACATACCAGTCGCCGAGAGAAGAATTGTCGTCATTTCGCTTTCCGAACCATCCATCATCCATAACCACCATATCGATTCCAAGCGCTTTTGCCTCCTTCGCAAGCTCTACGATGGTGTCTCCGGTGAAATCAAAATATGCTGCTTCCCAGCTGTTGATCAGGACAGGACGATTTGCATGGACGTATTTTCCCTGGCAGATATGATTCATAATGCAGTGATGGTACTGCTGGGAAAGCCTGGAAAGACCTTTGTTTGTGTAGGATAAAATAACCTCTGGCGCGGTAAATTCAGCTCCGGCTTCCAGGGGATATGCAAACAGTTCATCAGTCAGACCCATCTGGATTCTGGTCTGATCATACTGGTCCTTTTCTGCTTCTACAAGGAAGTTTCCACTGTATACAAACAGCATTCCGTAGCAGCTTCCGCTGTCTTCATTTGTGTTTTTTCCTGCAAGGATTACCCCTGGATTATACTGGTGGCTGGAGGTTCCACGGCGGCTGCCAATTCGGGTGCTTTCATGGGAAACCGGCATTCTTTCCATGTTTCTTTCCATAGCATGTCTGCCATAAAATTTGATCAGATCATAGTCTCCGTGAAGGAAATCCAGGCATGCAGACTGGGCTTTTTTTACTGTTACAGGGGCTTTTCCAGCATTCTTAATTATCACACTTCTGGTGATAATATCTTCTTTTTCCAGTACTCCGTAGAGCAGATGAAGCTCTACTTTTGTAACAGGATCTTCCAGGATAATCTTCAAAGTTTCCGCTTCATTTTCTTCTGCACGGACGAATGGAAGACCTTTCAGAGTGTATTTTCCAGCTGCAATTTTATGTGTTATGTAAACTGGATTGCAGCACTGGGAACCATCCGCATTCTCTATATTTAACGCATAATTTCGGAAATCTCCTGTGCCAAGTGATGGATATTCCTGTGGCAATGCATCCAGAGAATAGGTTCTGTCGCTGCCTGCTGAATTCGGATTTCCAGAAAAGCCACGGTCTCCATAATTCAGAAGATAGTCCATTTCTCCTGCAGTTCTGGCACCATAATACAGGTGCAAAAGGTACCCTTGAGCATCCGCCTGCATCTGATAGGTAGTGTGGGCAGTGGTGAGGGTAAAGATCCGGGTTGTTTCGTTGAAGGTGATTGCCATGAGTGGGGCCTCCTTTTTCTATGATGTGTTAAGTATAGCATACCAAAATCAACACTTAAATAGCTTAATTTTTCTTATTTTATGCCTTTATGATGTTTTTTTATGGTATAATGAAATATATTATCGCATTATGATATATTGTCAGCAAATGTAACAGGAGGATTCCGGATATGGATAACAACTTTCACATTTTTCCGAGCGAAACTTTCATTGATCTATGCCTTTACCAATATGGACATGAGAAGTGTACTCCCGGACATTTATTTGGTCCGGCAACGCGGAATCACTATCTTTTTCACTATGTTCTTTCCGGAACAGGCACCCTGATGGCCACGAATTCCAAGGGGCAGAATGTAAATTATCAGGTTCGGAGCGGACAGGGATTTATGATTTTTCCAGGACAGATCACCACTTATGTGGCAGATATTCAGGTGCCATGGGAATACGTCTGGGTGGAGTTTGACGGGCTGCGTACCACAGAAATCCTCAACGTTTGTGGCTTTTCCAAGGATGCGCCAGTCTATATGGCCCACTCCAGGGAGGCACGAAAAAAGATGGTGGATGAACTGATTTACATTTCTCAGAATTCAGAGCAATCTCCTTTTCATCTGATGGGACATTTCTATCTTTTTGCGGATCTGCTTGCTCAATCTGTTGCCAGACCGCAGCCTGCCGCCACCAGTAAAATGAGTGATTATTATATAAAAGAGGCAATAAATTATATCGAACAGAACTTCCAGAATGATATTTCTATTGAGGATGTGGCAGCTGTATGCGGTATTAACAGAAGCTATCTGGGACGAATTTTCCGCACCAGCACAGGACGCTCTCCACAGGAATTTCTCATTCATTACCGCATGACAAAAGCGGCGGAATTGCTGATGTATTATAATGATCATATGCCACCACATTTCCATGCAGAATATAATGGACAAAAAGCATTAGTAGATATTAATAACATTCAAGTGATTCGAGGTTCATTACCAAATAAACAACTTAGACTTATATTGGCGTGGTGTACTATCCATCAGGATGAACTGATGCAAAACTGGGAACTTGCAAAAGATATGAAGCCATTAAATAGAATTAATCCGCTTATCTAAAGGGGGAAATCATATGAACGAATATTTTCCGACAGTAGTACAGGTGATACCATTGGATAACTTTCATGTGCAGGTATTCTTTGATGACGGTAAGATTGTAGACTATGATGCTACAGAAGATTTGAAAGCAGAAATATTTAAGCCATTAAGAGATATTGATGCATTTAAAGAAGCTTGTACCGTTATGAATGGTACTCTTGCATGGGATCTTTCTGGCAACAGAGATGAATCCAGTTGTATTGATATTGATCCGTTTACTGTATATGAGTTAGAATCCATTAATAATCTGATTGCTTGAATAATGTGATCACAATTTAATATGAGCAGCATGAAAGCCCTCGGGAGTTAATCCTGGGGGGCTTTTGGTATAGCCAAATCCGATGAATTATGTTATTATATGCATCAGTTCTCAGAATCAGGAATATTCAGTTGAGATAAGAAAGGACACAACAATCATATGAACATAGGAAACAATATAGGAAATATCATGAAGATCACAGGCGCATGGAACACCTTTAAGAGCAATCATCCCAAGTTCCCGGCATTCTGTCAGGCAGTTTCACGCAAAGGACTTAAAGAAGGAAGCATTATTGAAATTGCGATCACCACTCCTGAGGGAGAGAAGATAGAGACAAACCTGAAAGTAAAGGACAGTGACCTGGAATTACTGAAACAGTTGTCTGACCTGAAAATGTGAAAAAGTTTACAAAAATTTTATTTGAATAACAGGTATAAATCTGCTATAGTATTCTATGTTGGTTAAGTTGATTATTATTCGTTCCCATATATAAGAATGATAGGTTCTCAAAAGAAAGAAGAGGAAGAAAATTGCGTAAAAAATCACATATTTTATTAGCAAGATACCTTGCGGATCAGATGCAGACCACAGCAAGCCTGCAGTCTCACAGAAAGGCTTTCTGCCTGGGCAGCATTCTGCCGGATATCAAACCGTCCTTTATCACCAGAAGACACGAGTTCTACGGAACATTTGAAGATGTCAAGAACCGGATGAAAGAACTGGCAGATATCAGACCGGATGAGAGTAACCAGAGAGTTTACTGGCGGCGGTTCGGCGAAGTGATCCACTATATGGCGGATTATTTTACCTTTCCTCATAACAAAACATATACAGGAAGCTTCAGCCAGCATAATCATTATGAGAAAGTACTTAAGAACAGACTGAAAGAATGTATACAGCAGGGAGAAGCATATGCATATCTGGAACCGGCCATCCGCTTCGCAGATTTCGCCACCCTGATCGATTATATCGAAGCTACTCATGAGAAATACCTCAACAAGCTCCGCAGCGTGGAAGAGGATATCCGCTTTATCCTGAATATGTGTTTTCAGGTAGTGCAGGGACTGATACAGATCTGCATTGGTAATAAGAACTTTGCAGGAGCCATTCAGGCAGCCTGACAGAGATACGCTAAGAATACAGGAAGGCTGTGTGGAAATCATATCCGCACAGCCTTCCTGCATTCTGAAACATATCTTCCTCACTGCTTGTTGCTTTTCGCAACTTCTGCAGGGGGACTTACTTGATTCGGTTAAAATGTGACAAAAAAATGAATTTTGGTCAAATCTGGAATTTACCTGCCCTGAGCTGTTGATTTCAAAAAATGATTATGCTAGAATAAAACAGGTTAATATTTCGGGATAATTCACTTATGAAATAACATAATAATGTGAAAAGTAATTTAGACAGTATGCCCTTATAAACAGGGGGTAAGGACATGCTCACAGTAAGAAGGGAGCAATTTAGATATATGAAAAACAAGTATCTTACCAGATTCTTATGTCTGACATTGATGTCAGGAATGGTATTATCCGGTCCTGCGTCCGTACTTGCAGCAGAGGATACTGCTGCGTATACAGCAGACGGTTCTGATTTCAGCGATTCCGGTGATTTTGATTCAGGATCAGAGGATCCGGCGCCGGCAGATCCGACTCCTGCAGAGCCAACACCTGCGCCGGTAGATCCGACACCTGCAGACCCGACACCTGCACCGGTAGATCCGACACCAACACCTGCAGAGCCAACACCTGCACCGGCAGATCCGACTCCGACACCAACAGATCCGACTCCGACACCTGCGAATCCTACACCAACACCGTCTTCACAGATTACGAAGGCAGCCCAGGATGTGATCGACAGAATCAAAGAGTTGAACGCACAGACCATCACGCTGGAGAAGAAAGCCACTGTTCAGAGCATCCGCACTGCATATAATGCCCTGTCTGATACAGAGAAGGCACAGGTTTCTAATTATAATCTGCTGGTTCAGGCAGAAGCGACTATTGCTCAGTTGGAAGCGCAGAAGAACAATGCGAATACGAATAATCCATTTACGAGTAATACCAGTGCTGCACAGACCGGAACTCCGGTATATTATGCGTCCAATATCCACGCAGGTAAGGATTTCTATCTGGACAGCCTGAAGAATAACTACAATCTGACCTTCTCAGATGATTTCGCTTCTGTTATGGATGAGATCGAGAAGGAATATAAAGAGAAGAACAAAGTAGCAGATGCCAGCGATGTAAACGGCAGCAAGACCACCACATCTGCAGACAGTCTTCTGGTAAGAAACTGGCAGGATATCCTTGCAGTCTATGTATATCAGCAGAGCCAGGACGGAAAAACAGAATTTACTCTGGATTCCTCCTGCAAGAAAGACCTTGCGAAAATCTTTGCAGAGATGAACCCGATCGTAAGGGACAAGCAGGATATCACTCACGTTACATACGCTAATCGTAAAATCAACTACTATATTAAGAAAAATAAAATCGCAAAGAAGGATCGTACGATCCTTAAGAAATATGTGGAAACAGACTGCAAACTCCTCTGCGCGGTAGTAACAGCTGCCAACGGTTTTGTCCGCGAGAGTGTAGGGGATGATGTTTCCGAGGAAAGAGTAAATGTTATTTCCGCAGCCTATTCACTGGTTGGTAAAGTCGGTTACTTCTGGGGCGGCAAATCCACAGTGATCGGTGAAGATCCAGGCTGGGGAACCAGCGAGAAGGTATCAGCCGAGGGAAGCAAGAGCACCGGAACCATCCGCGCATACGGACTGGACTGTAGTGGTTTTGTCACCTGGGCAGTGATCAACGGATATCAGGATAAAGCAATGCAGGAAGCTGTAGGCGACGGAACTTCCGATCAGTGGGAGAAAGCAAACGTGGTAACTGAGGCAGATGCACAGCCCGGAGATCTTGTGTTCCAGAAAGGACCGGAAGCAGGAAGCGATAATCATGTAGGTATTCTCTGCGGTAAAACAGACGCAGGTGACTGGATCGCAGTACACTGCTCCTCCGGCAAGAATGGAGTAACAGTAGGCGAAGCATACAGTGCAAGCTTCCGTTATATCCGCCAGCCATCCTTCTACCCGACACAGGAACAGGTTCAGGAAATGCAGAGCAGCAGTACGGTAAGCACAACAACAGGTGATGCAGCAGTTTCCACAGGAACAGATATCTTTTCTGCAAATGTGACAGTAAGCAATACTCTGCAGGATGCGATGAAGTCAAATACTTCCGACTCAACAGGATTCACAACATCAGAATCCACTGAGAAAACTTCCATCCTTCCGGATAAAATTGACCTGTCAAAAGAGAAAGTCGCTGTATTTAAGGCAAAATAAAATGTATAAAAGAAGAGAAAGTCATACAAAAAAGTCTGGCTTTCCCTTCTTTTTTGTTTGTGTGTAAACTTTTTTTAGCTGTTAACTTAAACGCTCAAGTAAAAACTGACGAATTTGCTTATTGGTCTGCGGAATATGCTTCAAAAACGAAAAAATATTCGAAAATATGGAAACCCCTGGAGAGTACAAAAACCTGTGAGTAGATGGATATTTATATCATCAAAAGCATATTCGTTGAAGTAGGAATGGAACATAAAAGTTTATAATTTTTTATAAGTTTTCAGTAACGGTGTCATTAATCTATATGAAGGGATTTAAGAGAGATACGATCATGTATGAAAAAGGTCAGGAAGCTGAACGCAAAAATACAGAAAGAGAACGCCAGAGAGCGGATTCTGCTGAAAAAGAAAAAATAAAAGCCCAGAAAGAGACAGCAGAAGCACTTAAAAGAGTAGCTGAACTGGAGAAGATTTTGCAATGTAAAACTACGGAGGGTAAATAAGATTATCTTAAGATAGCCACAGACTGGCACCCATCCAGCCTGCGGCTTTTTCACCCACTATTTTTGAGTTGACTTTTTGGCACATTGCGCATATACTAACAGTAGCTAAGGAATGTGGTGAGATTCCGTGAAGCAAAACAAAAGCCCTCAGAGTGCCAGCTCTGGGGGCTTTCTTGCTCGTTACGGTGAGCTATTCCGTTTAGACTGTTGCTGTCTATCGTCTGCTGTCCAGCCATTTGCATATGTAGTAGCTAACTACGCCTGCTATAACAGAGACAAGAAATGTGGTGAGAATTTCTTCCATGGAGTCCACCTCTTTTCTGCTGGAGGTTCGACAGCTTTTTGAGTATAACATGTTTTAGAACAAATTGGAATAGTAAAACCTGGCATGAGTTAACTGATAGAGGCAGTTAGGGGAGAACCCTCTGCCGGGACTGGTATTAATACTGAACAGGTCTGGCGGGGTCGCACCCCTGTCGGGAAAATAAAGAAACAAAATATGTTTTAAAAGTCCTCTAAAGAAAGTATAAAAATCTAATCAGGTCACAGACTGGAATCCGCTCAGTCTGTGGCTTTTTAGTCATGAATAATTATGATTATAATTGACTTTAATCGCGTTTTTGTTATGTACGGTTAAGTTTAATCCTGTTTATAGATGACTTGCAATTGTGTTTCTATTATTTTAAGTGAAGTGGTAAACTAATTTTGGACACAGAGGGGTCAATTTCTAGACATAAATG
>OLRH01001470.1_pt1 | contig 12273 bp, 8 predicted proteins | sample 1672321 | NCBI WGS metagenome assembly OLRH01 (sample SAMEA3136671, study PRJEB25190) | human gut metagenome | reverse complement strand
TCAGAATATTTCCTCTGATATTTTTCTGTACTCTGAAAACAGAAAGTGCAGATGAGGCGGCTGACGTGGGAGAACTGGGCCTGGAACCGCTTCTGACGGCTGTGGAAACAGCGGAGTGTCTGGGACACGATATGCGCGTTTGTGTGCATAGCACGGACCCGCCATGCAGTAGCGAAGAGCTACTATCAGTACTCCGCAAGGGTGATATTCTTTGCCACTGCTACCATGGTACAGGGCCCTGTATCCTTGACGAGAAAGGCTATGTGCGTGAGGCTTATCGTGATGCGCGCCGCCGTGGAGTTGTTTTTGATATGGCAAACGGGATAAATCATTTTTGCCATGAAAGTGCGCTTGGCGCGATCCGTCAAGGATTCCTGCCGGATGTTATTTCTAGTGATATGGTGAGCTTTGCGTATGGTATTTCTCGGAGAAACAGGAGTTTGCCTTATGTGATGTCCAAGCTTATGGCTATGGGAATGGAACTGACCGACATTATTCGCGCAGTAACTCAGACGCCAGCAGAGCTGATGGGAATGAGCAAAGAAATTGGTACGTTAATGACCGGTGCATGGGCAGATGTGGCGATTTTGCGTGTGGAAAATTGCCCTGTTGTATTTGAAGATGCGAAGATGCAGACATACCGTGGTGAGACATTGCTTTGTCCTCAAATGACGATCAAGAATGGACAGGTCGTGTTTTTCCAAAATAAATTTAACTTAAATTGAAAAGGAGAACCTACCGATGAAAAAGCTGTTATCCCTTGTTTTGGCAGTTGCTATGCTCCTAAGCCTGTGTGCATGCGGGAGCAAGGAGGCGACCTCTAACCCCGGGGCGACCGATGACGAAAGCGGCATTGCTCCCTTAAACATTACATTTAATGTTGCGGTCAGCGGTGAAATGTACGATGCAATGACCAATAAGTTTGCTGAGCGTTGTAAGGAACTGTCCGATGGTGCGATTACGGTTCAGACTGTTGCAGCTGGCACACTGGGCTCTGCCCGAGAGGTTGTTGAGGCCTGCCAGTTAAATTCGGTTAATATGATCTGGGCGGCGGATTCGGAGCTGGATCAGGTTGTTGGTAATCTTTCTTGGGCGTGGCTCCCGTATACGGTCACAAACTATGAACAGGCTGACGAGTATTACAATGAGGGCTGGATCGACGAAGCGATTGCGGAAATATGTGCCGAGGCTGGTATCACCTGCGTTGCAGGCTCTGAAAATGGCACCCGTCTAATGTGCACAAAGGGCGTCATTGTTGATTCGATTGATAAGATGAAGGGCTTGAAGGTGCGTGTGCCGGAGCAGGCACCGCTGGTTCGCTTCTATAGTCTTTGCGGTTCTCTGCCCTCTACCATAACTGCAAGCGAGTCTTTCTCCGCGATGCAGCAGGGTACGGTTGATGGTTCGGACAATACGCTTGTGAATTTGAACAACCTGGGCTTCTTCGACATTGTTGATTGCATTACTGCTCTGAACTATCAATATTCCTCTGCGAAGATTTGTGCCAACAAGGCATGGTATGATGCTTTGAGCGACGCGCAGCGCGAAGTGATTGAGCAGGCGGCTGCCGAAGCCGGCTTGCTGCTGAGAGATTGGATCCGCGATAATGAGGCACAGCTCTTTGAAAAGGCAGAGAGCATGAACATTACGGTAGTGAATCCTGACGAAGCGTTTCAGGCTGAGCTGAAGAAGGCGGCTTCTGTGATGTGGGAAGAGGCTTACGGCGATTATCCCGAAGAGTATCACCACTATATTGACAAGATGATCGAGACCTTCGGCAACTAATAATTGGGAAAGCAGGTGCGGGAGGAATGGAATACCCATTGTTCCCGTACCTGTTTAAGTTTAAAGATGGAAGGAGAGAAGGCATCTCATGAATGGTTATAGAAAGTTTACAGGTGCTCTTTTTAAAGTCAATGATGTCATCAGCAAAGTTGAGCTTTTGCTGATGTCGATTTCCATGGTCATCCTGACAGCGGTCATGTCGTGGCAGGTGCTGACACGCTACTTTATCGGTATTCCGGCGACATGGGCAGAAGAGCTTTGCCGTTATCTGTTCATCTGGACAAGCTTTGTGGGTAGCGCCTATGCCGTTTGGATGAGCGAACATATTGAAATTGACCTCATTGACAATGTTATTAAAGCAAAGTTTAAGGATGCAGAGAAAGTGCTGGCCGGGTTGAAAAAATCGTTCTTCTGGTCATTATTGTGTTTTCCTTGTATTTTCTCAATCTGTACTATGGTTATGTAGAGCAGATTGCAAGGCTCAAACAGTATTCTGGTGCAATGGAGATCAACATGGTTTATCCCATGGCCTCCGGCGTAGCAGGGTTGGCTTTAATCGTGTTTCATGCGCTCAGTTTGTTGCTCATGCCGATTGAAAGCAAAACTGGTAAGAACTTAGGCGAGGAGGCGAAAGAGTAATGGGAGCGTTGTTTGTTTTTCTGGGAGTCTTTTTTCTGCTGGCAATTCTGGTGAAAATACCAGTTGGCTTCAGCTTGGGTATTGGAGCGACTGCGACTTTCCTGTATGCACATCTTCCGGTTATCAATATGGCACAAGGTGCGTTTTCTGCACTTGACAGTACCTCTTATCTGGCGATTCCGTTCTTTATGATTGGTGGTATGCTGATGGAGTACAGTGGTATTTCCAAGAGCTTGCTGGATTTGGTCGAATCAATTATCGGTCGCCTCAAAGGGGCATTGGGCATTGTAACAATTGTTACGTCTGCGCTTTTTGGTGTGCTGACAGGGTCTGCAATGGCGACCATTTCTGCAATCGGGCGTATTGTGACCCCTGTTATGAAAGAAAGAGGCTACCGTCCAGCATACATTGCGGGACTTCTGGCATCGACTTGCTTCCTCGGTATTCTGATTCCGCCATCCGTGCCGGGAATTATGTATGCTCTGGCAGCTTCGACATCCGTTACGGATGTTTGGATGAGCACGATTGGTCCTGGACTTCTGTTTGTGCTCGGTTATTGTATTGTGAACTATTTGCGCCACGGCCGTTTTGAAGTTATTAATACTGAGAAGGTGACCTTTAAGCAGGCGGTCGGCAATTTTGGAAAACGCCTTTTCCAAGCAATTCCGGCTCTTCTGATGCCGATTATCATTTTCGGTGGTATTTATGGCGGCATCTGCACAGCAACTGAGGCTGGCGCAATCAGTTGTGTCTATGGTGTCATTTATTTTTTGATTAAAAAGATTGCGTTTCGGAATTCAATTGATAAGGATGCAAACCTGGGGAAAATTTTTGCACTTAGTGCGGTTGTGACCTGCACGATTACTTTTGTCATGATTTTTGCAAATGTCGCTACTCGCGCCATTACGCTTTCCGGCGTGACTAATATGGTTTCTGCGTGGGTTGTAGAGAATATCAGTAACCGCTATATATTCCTCCTTATTGTAAATGTGATCTACCTTATTATGGGTACATTTTTGGACATTAACTGTAGCCTTCTGCTCATGACACCGCTGCTGCTTCCTGCGGCTAAGGCACTTGGAATAGACGAGATTCACTTTGGAGCGATTACGCTTGTAAATCTGAGCGTTGGTTTTATGACGCCGCCTTTTGCAAATGGCATTTTTATGTCTGCAAAAATTGTTGGCGTAAACTTTGTCGAGGTTATTAAGGAAATTTGGCCGTTCTTGATTGTTGGTTTGGCCGTGATTGCTATTACGACTTATGTTCCCGCTGTTTCTCTGGCTTTTGTCCCCGGTCATCCGGTCTGATTTAGAAGCAAAAGGAGAATAAATAATGCTACGAAATCTTGCTGACGAATTATTGCAGGGTGCAATTGATATGCATTGCCATGCATACCCAGAATTCAGCATGGAATTTCCGTGCAGATATACACCAGATGAGCATATTCAGATGATGATTGACTGTGGCATGGGTGGCGTTGTATTAAAGTCTCATGTCTGGCCGACAATGGGGCTGGTCAGTACGCTAAAAAGACAGTTCCCAGATTTTACAATAGTTGGTAGCATTACACTCAATGACGGCGTTGGAGGCATGGCTCCATGGGTTGTTGAATCCGCAGCTAAACAGAATGCACGCGTGGTCTGGTTTCCTACATGGAGTGCACATAACGACATAGAGCGAGGCGGTATCAGTAAGTTGATCGGGAGCTATGTTCCCTCATTCCAAGACTGTATCGATCAGGGCGGACGGCGCATGACAAATGATGATGGTGGTGTCCGCAAGGAAGTTATGAGCGTGCTTGAGGTTTGCCGCGACTATGATATGGTTACCTGCACGGGACACATTTCTCCCGTCGAGAGCATTGCGGTCGCTAGAGCCGCGGCAGACATTGGCCTGAAGAAGCTGATACTTAGCCATCCGGATTCCGGGTCGGTTAAAGCCACCATAGAGCAAATGAGCGAGTTCTCCCGTTATGGAGGATATATTGAGTTGTGTGCGTTAGGGCTCACCCCAATCCATCATCGCATTACACCATCTCAGCTGAAGAATATTGTGCAGATGGTCGGCGCGGAAAAATGCGTTATGTCCACAGATTATTTTTTCGCGTGGGACTCTGCATCTCCAGAGTTGATGCGCTCCCTTATTAGTGCGCTTCTTTATGTAGGCGTCACAGCGGAAGCGATTCGAACGATCAACAGAGAAACACCGCAAATGTTGCTGAATATTAAGTAAAGAGAAAGGATGAATCGATGATGAAAACGACCACTAAGCTACGGGAGCTGATCAAGAGCAAGGAATTGATCGTTGCCCCTGGTGCATTTTCACCCTTGTGTGCGAAAATGATTCAAAAGGTCGGCTTTAATTGTGTATATATGAGCGGTTACGGTGTAGCCGCGTATCGTCTGGGGTTCCCGGATGTAGGACTTATGACAATGAATGAGTCTCTTGATACAGCCAGAGCGATTGCTCAAGCCTGCGACCTTCCTGTAATTGCTGATGTGGACAATGGTTATGGGAATGTAATAAACGTTAAGAGAACGGTTGAAGAGTACGAACTGGCAGGTGTGGCAGGTATTCAACTGGAGGATCAGAGCTGGCCGAAGCGCTGCGGACATATGGAGGGTAAAGTTCTGATTTCTGCCGAGGAAATGGTGCAGAAAATTCGCATAGCAGTTGCCTCGCGCAAGGATCCAGATTTTGTTATTGTTGCAAGAACAGATGCGAACACGGTACTCGGCTTTGATGAAGCCATACGCAGAAGTAACCTCTACGCAGAAGCGGGCGCAGACATTATTTTCTTTGAATCGCCGACCTCTGATGAGCAGGTAGAGAAGATACCGGATCTTGTGCATGCACCAGTTATGCTGAATATGTCCGAAGGAGCTAAAACGCCGCTGCGTAATAATGCAGAGATCCGGAGCCTTGGCTATAAGCTGGTTATTTGGCCCTCATCGGCAACATGGGCGGCGGCGCGCGCGATTCAGGAGATTTACCAGATACTGAAAGACAAGGGTACAACTGGTGAGGATTTGGAAAAGTTGATTTTGTTCCATGAGTTTAATGACCTTATTGGTCTGCCAGAGGTTATGCGACTTTCAGACGAGTATAAGACGGGGACCACATATTAAGCATATGAACGGCAGAATGTGTTTACAAGGATGCATATTCTGCGCCTGAAAGATGCAATTTAAGCTATGACAGACTACAAATGGCTCTTCTCCGCAAGACCCGGCAAAGACAATACCAGGAACAGGAAGTTTCCCTTTCAAAAAGTGATTCCCTTCATCCTGGCCTTTAGAGGCGGAACGCTTAACCACGAAATTATGGATTTCTTTGGCTTGGATCCCTCTACGGGAACTTCTTCTGCTTTTATCCAACGACGATCTACAATCCTTCCAGAGGCGTTTGAATCCCTATTCCATGACTTCTCCAGAAGTGTCGACGAAAACAAGCTGTACAGAGGCCTCCGTCTTCTTGCCGTTGACGGCTCCGATTTACAGATTGCAGCCAATCCCAAAGACCCGGATTCCTACTATCCGGGGGTAAACGGGCAGAGAGCATACAACCTGCTGCATATCAACGCTATGTATGATTTGCACCAGCACATTTATGTGGATGCTCTTGTTCAGAAAAGCAGAAAGACTGACGAATCCGCTGCATGAACTGCCATGGTAGATCGCTCTGCTATTGAAAGTGCTTTGCTCCTTGCGGACAGAGGCTATGAATCCTATAACAATCTTGCTCACATTCAGGAGAAGGGCTGGAATTTCTTGATCAGAATTAAGGACGGCACAGCCGGTATTGCATCTGGCCTTGCTTTGCCAGCCACAGATGAGTTCGATGTTCCTTTCCATTTGAAACTGACAAATAAGCAGTCAAATGAAGTAAAAGAACTGCTTAAAGACAAAAATCACTATAGGCATATCACAAATACCATCCGATTTGATTATCTGCCACGCACATCAAGAAAGTACGACCCTGCTGTATTCTTTGAACTGCATTTCAGAATCGTTCGCTTTCCTATCTCAGATACCGCGTGTGAAACCATTATTACGAATCTGGATGCATCCGCTTTCCCTTTACATGATATTAAGAGGCTTTATGCGATGCGCTGGGGTATTGAGACCTCTTTCCGCAACTTGAAACACACTCTGGGACTTCTTCATTTACACGCAAAAAAGGTGGAGTTCGTTCTCCAGGAGATTTTTGCCAAGCTCACCATGTACAACTTCTGCGAATTGATTACACAGTCCGTAGTCATCCGGCAGGCACAGAAAACGCATACCTATAAGGTTAATTTCTCTGATGCAGTACATATTTGCAGACAATTCTTCCTTGGAGATGTCCCTCCACCCATTCTTGAAGCCATGCTTATGAGATATATTTCGCCCATTCGCCTCGGTCGAAAAGATACTCGTAAGCTAACGCAGAAATCTTCTGCCAGCTTCACCTATAGAGTAGCATAATTCTTGTGATTTGAACATTCTTTTTAAAGCGGATTTTCCGATCCGCTTTGTTGTCATGCCCTAATGTCGCAAAAAACAGCACACAGCTTGCTTTCGCTTTGCTGTGTGCTGTCTTTGTGAGCTTCCTTCCTTGCTAACTAAGTGACATTGGGGCGTTTGCCCCCGGTCGTTTTGCGCTTGGTGATTTGGACTTACTTTGCGTCCGGCTTGCTGATAGTGGCTTCCGAGCCTCTCGCGAAAATGCCAAAATAGAGTGGCGTGCTCACAAACACGGAATTCTTGACCTCAACATCCGCAAAATACGGCGTACCGTTGATCGTCAGGTGTACCTTGACCGTATCATCGCCGGCCTTCAGCAGACCAAACTCGATCTCGTACTCCTTCCCGGATTCGATGCTGGGGCTCTGCGCTTTCTGATGCACCATCTCATTGCCATTATAGAAGTGTATTGCCGTGCTGTCGTCATTGAAGTCCACCTGAACGCCGCCATCGAGCCAGTAGATATTCGCCGGCTTGAAGCCGAGATAGAAGCCATCATACCAGCCGCTCGCCCGCACATTCTTATACTTGAAACGGTACACCGTATCAAGTTCCACCGGCGTGTTGTAGCCGCCGATCGAGAAGCCGTCCGCAGTTTTCGCCGTGATGCTGCCGGTCGCAAACGTCGGGGCGTCGTAGCCCAGCGTCCAGTTCGCCGTATCCGCCAGCATATCCGTCACGTCGACCACGTCGTAGGTGGGTTCGGGATCAGGCTCCGGAACGACGACCTTGCCGGTCTTTTCAATGGTCGCGGATGTGTTATCGCGCGTACCAAAGTTGAAGTAGCCCGCGGAGTTTGCCAGCATGGCATCGGTATAGACCTCATTGAACCATTCCTTGCCGTCTACCTTGAGCACCACGCGCAGCTGGTTGGCCGAAATCTGGCAGAAGCTGAACGTCATGTCATAGGTCTTGCCGTTTTCCAGCGTGAGATCACTCTTGGGAACTGCGCCGTTGTCCGCGTCACCCTTTGCATAGAGCACCGTCTTGTCAGGCTCAAAGGTAACCATCACGCCGCCGGCCTTGTTCCATGAAAGGTTGGTGACGCTGCTGTCAAAGCTCCAGCTGAGGACGCCGTAGTTGGCAGTCTTGCTGTCATTTTCAGCTGCTGTCTGGCGATACTTGAACTGGAATTCCGTATTGCGGAACTTTTGCTTTTTGTAGCCTGCAAGCGCCCATTTTGTTTCGGTTGTAGAGGCAATGGAAACCGTACCGTCGCCAAATTCCGGCTTTGGCGTGTAGTGCGCCCACGAGAAGTCCGTCCAGTTCGCCTTGTCGGCGATCATCGCGTCCAGAGGCAGCTCGGTCAGATTGTTGTAGTGCTTGTCGTTGCCGGACAGGTCGTTCAGCGTGACCCGCACGCCGCCTGCGGGCGCGATGGCGCCGAAGTAGCCGCTTGCGCCATGGAGCGTCGCGTCGGTGATTGTCTCGTCAAACAGCGTCTTGCCGTCCACGGTCACGAAAATACGCACATCAGTGGAGTTCACGTCCACAATGCCGAAGCTTACGTCATAGATCATGTCAGAGCGGAAGATCTCGCCGGTAACGGTCTTCAGAATGCCGCCCTCGTCGCCGTAGCGCTGAAGCTCAACCTGATAGGGCTTGATGACGACCAGAACGCCCTTATCCGCCCACGGCATTGCGACCGGGTCGCTCTTGTTGAAGTAGAAGCCGCCCCAGGTGTCAGCACCCTCCGGGATCACCTGCTTGTACTTGAAGTTGAACACCTTGCCGGAGAACTTCTCGTCGGCGAAAGCGGCCAGCTCATAGCTTGCTTCGCTGCTCGTGATGGAAAGACTCCCGTCCTTGAATTCCGGAGCATTTCCCGTGTAGGTCTTCCAGCTGTCTTCGCTGCGGACGAGCGTCGAGACGTTGATCTTGTTGCCGAGGCTTCCGAGTTCTGCACGGACGCCTGCATCGCTGGCCGAGGCGCCGAAATAGCCTGTCAGGCTGTGCAGCTTCGCGCTCGTGATCGTCTCGTCGAACAGCGTCACGTCATCTGCCGTCATGACGATGCGTACATCCGTGGAATTCACGTCATACATACCGAACGTCATCCGATAGGTCTTGCTGCTGTCGAGCAGATTCTCTGTGTTCGTCAGGAATTTTGTGCGGGTGCCGTCCTCATAGACCTGAAGCTCGATCACATCCGACTTGATGCAGGCAAGGATGCCCGTTCCGGTCCACGGATACACTTCCGCGCCGCCAGCGTTGAAGTACAGGCCGCCCCACTCGCCCGCAGCAGCCGCATCCTCGGAGAAGGTCAGCTGGTACTTGAAGTGCAGCACGCGGTTGGTGAACTTCTCACCCGCGTAGCCGGTATACGATTTGCCGTTGAGGAGCATTTTGCTGGCAATGAACTTCGGTGCGAACGTATTGGTGATTGTCTTCCAGTTGGTCTCGTCGTCGATCAGGCTGTCAATCGTGAGCTTCGTGCCCACACTGCCCAGCGTTACGTCCATGCCGTTCGGAGCCGCAACAACGCCGAAGCGTCCCTTTGCGGAATGCAGATACTCGTTTTCAGCCTCATAGCTGAGGATCTCTTTGCCGTCAACGGTCAGCACCGCACGCACGTCTGTGCTGTTGACATCGTACAGGCCGAACTCGACACGGTAGGTCTTGCCGCTTTCAAACGCGAACTTGCTGACCTTCATGACGAGCGGGTTGGCGCCGTCAAAGATCTGAAGCTCTGTCTGATCTGCTTTGGCGACAACAAGAATGCACTTCTGGCTGTACGGCAGGTCAGCGGCATCACCCATGTTGAAGTAGAAGCCGCCCCAGCTGTCGTTTCCTTCTGGAAGTGTCTGCTGATAATCAAAGAGGAAGGTCTTGTTCGTATACGTTCTGCCGGTATAGCACGACGTCTGATAGGCGGACGTCGCGTTCAGCGTGAGCTTGCCGCCGACAAAGGTGGGCTTGCCTTCCTTGTTGCCGGAATACGGCGTCCAGTTTTCCGTATCCTCGATCAATGCGTCGATCTCGATCACATCGGTCGCGGTACCGGCGTTCTGGTTGTTGCAGAAGCGGGTGTACGCCTTCTGGAACGCAGCCACGCCGAGATCAAAGTCATACTGGCTGATCGGGTCCTTTGCCAATACGGCCTCCGCGTCGGCAATGGCCGCCGTGATGAGGTCAATTTCCTTCTGTGTCCACTGGCCGGGTTCGTCGCCGATCTGTGCAGCTTCGACCTTAGCTTTGGCCTCGTCTACCAGCGCGCGGAATTCCGTCTTATCCACGCCGTTGGGGTTGAATGCCACCTGAACAGGCGCCGACCAGACAGGCTCGCCCTGTGCGCCGCGGCTGTCCACCGGCGTGACCTTGCAGCGGATCCACTTGCCCTCGCAGATGGGCGTTACGGTGAATTCCGTGCTGCTCATGTTGTCGCTGACCTTTTTCCAGTTCAGGTAGAACAGGTCGTCGCGGCTTTCGGAAATATAGTAGTTTGCGACGGTCGCGCCCTCGCTGTCGCCGTCCGCGTCAGAGAAGGTGTAGACCGCGTTCAGTGTCTTACCGACCGCTGCCGTGCCGGAAATGGACACGCCGGATACCGTCGGCTTCTGGTTGACCGGCTCACTGCCCAGGCCGATCCTGCTCTGGTCGATCTGCTCGAAGCCGGGCAGCTGCGCCAGGACGGAATCGATGAGCGCGTAATTGCCGTTTGCATAGTCGACAAACAGCTGACGGTTATCGCCTGTGCCCTTCAGGATCACCAGGTTGTTGTCGAGGCCGGTGATCTTGCTTTCCTGATTGTCATTTGTCTTGACCCACGGATAGGCGCTCGTCTCGCTGCCGCGCGGCGCAGCGTCGGTGTAGATGATAACATTGTTCTTGAAGATATTCGGGATATAGACGTCCGTCTCGCCGTCTCTCAGCGCCGCCATCCACGGCCAGCGGGACGTGTACAGTTCGTTGTTCCAGACCTGACGCAGGGAGGGCGCGATGCCGAAGCCGCTGTCATTCGTCATGCCGACTGCAAAATTGCCGGCAATATATACATTGAACGCACAGCGGGTATCGATGAACAGATTGTTCGTAATGACCGTATCGTGGCCGCAGTTGATCTTGACAGCCTCGATATAATCGCCTGACGCGCCCGGGCCGAAGATGTTGCCGGTGACTGCTGCGCCGCTCAGACCGTCGTCCAGATAGACCGCATTGGCGGAGAAGCTGGGGAAAGAGCTATCATTGTTGGCAATGTTGTAGAAATGGTTGTTCCGGATGACCACGCCCTGGCAGCGCGCGTCGCGGCCGCCGTAGACCGCGCCCATGTCCTTGCCGTTCAGAACGACATCATGGAACGAGTTGTTTTCAATCACGCAGTCCAGCGAGGTCGGCCCGCCGCCGACGATTGCGAAGTTCAGCGCCATATCCGTAATGTTGTAGACTTCGTTGTTGGAGAACGTGTTCTTCACACCGCGGAATTTCACGCCGCCCTCGTTCATCGTCCGGTACTGGTTCGTATCGTGGATACGGCAGTTCGTAATGAAATCGTAGCCCGGCTCCATGGTCTGATAGTCACCGCCATTCAGATAGATGGCCGAGATGGAGGTGTAAGCAACCTCGGAATTTTTCAGGCCGGAATAGGTCGCATTGTCAATGCTGACGGCTCTGCCTTCAAAGCTTGTTAGCGTGCAATTCTCGATCACGCAATGATCGACGTTGTTCATGACGATGCCGTCCTTTTTGGAGGACGTAACTGTCAGTCCCTCGAGGTCGAGATATGAAGCGCCGTTGACCGAAATCAGGTCAAAATTGCTGCTCGTCATGCGGAGTGTCGAATTTCTCGTCGTATCTGCAAACGGATAGATGTAGAGTCTGCCGCTCATCTGGTCATAATACCATTCGCCCGGCTCGTCCAGCGACTCGTAGGCGTTGTAGATCTGCACAGGCTTCTGACCGGCGGCGCTGCCGTAATAGGCAGTGTCCGTTGCCGTCACGATGCCGGTTTCCGGATCAAGCGTACCGTGGAAGTAGCCCTGCGCCCAGCCGTAGCGGATGTAGCTGGAATAGAGCCAGTCGGATTCCTGATAGCTCCAGCCCAAAACCCTCTCATCCGTCAGCTTGAATTCGGGATAGCTGGTGCTGGAATTGGGATTGACCGTCTCGACGTGCATCCAATCCTCGGTCGAGTTGGAGTTCGGGTAGCGCGTCAGGCGCATGTGCTGTCCGTCTAGCGAGAAAAGAGGCGCTTCCAGACAGAGGTTCAGAGCTGACAGGCTAAAGCTGATTTCGCCCAGTCCAAGATCTCTGGCATCGGCCACCATGACATGTTCCTGCGCGTCCGGTGAAAGCTTTTCCTTCATTTCACCGGAAACCGGCTCAAAGGCAGACAAAGAGGCTC
>OLRH01001465.1_pt1 | contig 12285 bp, 9 predicted proteins | sample 1672321 | NCBI WGS metagenome assembly OLRH01 (sample SAMEA3136671, study PRJEB25190) | human gut metagenome | reverse complement strand
ATACGCTGACGCCGCTGCTGCCGGTGTGGGAAGAGGGCAGCGTAAAGGATTACGGCGAGATCCCCTGCAATCTTGGCGGCGGCCCGCTGACTATTCGTTGTAAATACGGCAATATCCTGAAGAATCCGTCCAACGCCATCTACTATAAGTGCAACATGGAGTCCAGCGGCGTGGAGCTGCGCATCAACGGGCGTGCCATTGAACACGGAATGTTTGACCGCGTCTGGGGCGAGGCCATTCATCCCAGCCAGAACCGCTTCCTGGTGCAGGTGGATCTCATCTCGGGCAACCCCGCCGCGCTGCCCGCCACGAAGAATACGAAAACCTCTTTCTGCGAAGCTGATCCGCGTCTGAAGAACCTGCTCAGTTGGATCGCCTCCTATGTTCCCGCCCCGGCCAAGGATGTGGACTCGATGGAGCTGCGGTACGTCAAGGAGTTGACCGCCAAGCGGGAGAACGACCCCACCGCCCTGCGGGTGAGCCGCGAGGAGCCGGTGTTCCAGAAAATCGGGTTGAAGGCCAAGGTCGACCTGTTCGTGGGCTACATCGACCGCGTGACCATCTACGAGGCCAAGGCCGGCAAGACCAAGGCGTTGGACTTGTACCAGCTTCGCATGTATGTGGATGGCTGCGCGCTGGACAACAAGCCTGTGGACGAGGCCGTGCTGATCGCCAAGCGCCATTCAGCGGAGGTGAAGGAACTGCGGGACATCCTGAACACTCTGACCGCGCCTGACGGACGCCCCTACAACTTCCGGTTGGCTACATGGGACGAAGAGGGCATCGTGATCCGCCAGAGTGCGTAAGAACAGCAGAGGAAAAGTGTGCAATGATTGCACACTTTTCCCCTACAGGAAGGAGTGAGAATATGGCCGATGAAAGCAAAACGCTGCTTTATGAAGCTCCTCATTGCGACGATGAAGACGAGGAGATGGACAGGCGCATCTCTCAGGTAGCTTTTGTTGCGTATCAGCAGGCCAAGATGAAGGGCTTGCCCGTGGCCCGCTATGACGCTGAGAAAAAGGCGACCTATTTGCTGTACCCTGACGGACACCGCGAATATGTGGACAAGCCGCCGGAGAAAGCGCCGTCATCCGCTGGACTTACACCGCAAAATCAGGTACAATGGGAGCAGAAATTTACAAAGGAGAAAGGACGAACGACCATGATATATACTTCCGCACAGGCCAACAAGCTGCTGAAAAAGCTCAACGACGAGCACGCCGCCCTGCTGGACAAAGAGAGCCGCAGCAAGGATTTTCGCGCCGCCATGGGCGAGGACGTGGAGTCCGTACGCCCCGCCTACGACTACGCTGATACCCAGAAGAAGTTGGCGGAACTGGAACGGCGCATCCGTAAGGTGAAGCACGTCATCAACGTCTTCAATGCTACACATGTTATCCCTGACTTCGGTATGACCATCGACGAGATGTTGGTGTACATCCCCCAGCTGACCCAGCGCAAGAACAAGCTGGCCGATATGAAAGCCCGTCTGCCTAAGCAGCGGGTGGAGGAGCAGTATGGCCGGCAGTCCAATATCATCGACTACTCTTACGCCAACTACGACCTAACCGCGGTAGAAGCCGATTACGAAAAGGCCGCCGATGAGCTGTCCCGTGCCCAGCTGGAGCTGGACGCCGTGAACCAGCGGGACACGTTTGAACTGGAAGAGTAAAAACCGTTCCGTCGCGCTGTCCGCACCATTTTTTATTACAAGTAGTGACCTCCGACCGTGTTCAATGTTGCTGCGGAGGCGGGTTATTCTATTTGTTATGGGGTTATGTGGCCCGAGTTCAATGTTTCGGGTCGTTGCTATAACTGGCTGTGGAAGTTGCGAGAAAACTTTTCCCCCGGAGGTCGAAGTACGGTTATAGGCCTCCGGTTTTTCATCAGAAAAAATGTGCAATGATTGCACACTTTTCCAAAGGAAGGTGAGGTATGAACGTAAAAGATCTGATTCTGTGCCAGCCTGCGGCGGACATCGCCGCCGCGCTGCTCGACCGACTGGATGTTGAACCCGCCAAGCGTGATAAGGGCATCTGCCGCATCACGGCGCTTATCGACAGCTTACGTTACATGGAACCCGATGCTACCGATTACATGCTTCTGGGCGTCTATCACATGTACGATGACAGGGAATTTCTGGATGCCAACTTGTACCGTAAGAGTGAACTCCCCGCCAAACTTGCACCGCTACCTGACATTCTCACGATGAAAGGCATCGACGAATTGACCGCAGATGAGACCGAGCAGGCCGCCCGTGCCATTCAGCTACCTCAGTGCTACGCATTTGAACTGTCGCCCTGGCGCGAGGTATTGGGCTATGAGGTCAATATCGCCAACGCACAGGAGGTAGGCATTGCCGCCTTTTGCGCGGCGGTGCTGTACGAGATGACCTTCTTCGGCTTTGACGAAAAGGCGGTGGACGCAGAACGGCAGAAACTCTATGATTCCCTCCACGAAGCGGAGGAACTGGACAAACTCCCGCCGGAGGAACGGGCGAAACACTTCTTCTCTGCGGAGGAGGTCTTTGCCGAACTGGGTATCCCTGAACCTTCCGAGGAGGAACGGCAGGAAACGCATTGGCAGATGTGCAGGGAGATGCTGATCAATAGTCTGAGAACGTATCAGATGCTTGAGAAATATGTGAAAAAGTAATAAACAGAAAAGGCCATCGGCAAATAGCCGATGGCCTTTTCTGTCAGTACCGCGTCACGCCTGCACCCTATACTTCACACGATTCCCATACCGCGTTGAGGTCAGCAGCCCCAGTTGTTCAAACTTCAGCACAAAGCTGCGGATGGTGGCGTAGGCGGCGTTGCCGAAGTCCTTTTCCAGCTGCTTGGTGGAGAACTCGGCTTCACCATACGCGGAAAGGACAAAGCTCCACAGCGCCTTCTCCTTCTCTGTGACCTGCCCCTGCGACAATGCAGCCTGAAACGCCTCGGTTGTCCGGCGGGCAGGGAGCACTCCGTTCAACTTGTGATATACGTTCTCAATGAAATACACCAAAAACGGTGTTACGTCCAGCACGCCGCTGATGTGGGCATTTTCCTCCGCCAACGTGTAGGCGTCGTAGTACCCCTTACGGCTCTTGTTGACGTACTCAGACAGCGGCACGAACAGGGCGGAGGAATACCCCTGCTGTACCAGATACCACAGGTGCATCAGCCGTGCCATTCTGCCGTTGCCATCAAAATAGGGGTGCAGATAGGCGATATAGAAGTGGATCAGAGCCGCTTTCAGCAGATCGTTGCTGTCGGACTCCTCATGGATGAAGCGCACCAGCTCCCCCATACGCTCCGGCAGCTGCCGCCACGGAAGACCGGTATGCTCCACCTTGGAGCCGACCACATACACGCTGTCGTGCCGGTAGAAGCTGCCGGGGCACAGACGGTCTTCCTCCGGTAAATAGGCGCCGATGGCGGTCTCGTACAGTTGGTGGATGGATGCTTCGGTGATCCTGTTGGCGGGGTCGCTGATGAATTCCAGCCCATTCTTCATGCCATAGATGCGGTTCTCGCTTTCGTCCGCCGGAGCAAAGCCGGACAGGATCTTGCGGACACTGTCGCGGGAGAAGTCCACCTGCTCGATGGTGAAGGTGGAGATGATCTCCTCCTCCATGGCCTTCGCGCCGTAAAGCTGCGTGCTGCTCTGCGGTGTCAGCAGGATTCTGGCGGCAGAGAGATGCACCTGCGCGACACTATTCAGATAGACAAGCTCCTGTCCGGAAAAGTCCCTCAACGGCAGCGGATGGTAGAAACCGTTCTTCAGCAGCGAAACAAACTCCCCCATATCCGCCTGCGGATATTTGTAGCCCAGCTTCTTCAAGTCCAGCACACTTTTATCCGACAGCATTTTGGTAAACAACGCAGCATCCATATAGCACCTCCTGTTGATATTAAATAGTATCAGTTTATATCAGTATACAGAAGTGTTTCCAGAAATGCAAGAGAAAATGCCGTCATAGGCGTTGAAAAATCCAAGATCGAAATCGTGCGGCCCAAAAGTGATGAAATCAACATCAGGTTTCAGAGGAGCTTTCTTGAAGTGAATGTATTCGCAAATTGGTAGAGATAGTTTCCTGCGTCATCCGCACCTCGCCGGAGGACAGCTCATCGGCACTTTGCGCACAGCCCCTCAAATTTGACCTCTCCCGCGCCTGAAACGCCCCTCAAACGCCCCGTTTACAGGTCAATTTTAGGGCTGATGCGCACCGCCGCCAAACCCACAAATCGTTGCGGCACAACGGCTTTAAGTCATTTCCAGTAGCTCCACATCCCACTGGATAGGTTCCATACCCATGGAGCGTATGGCGGCGATGACGTGGTCGTCATACTCCCCGTAGGGACAACGGATCAGCGTGGGGGTCACGCCGGTAACAGCACTGATCCGCTCGTTGCTGGCGGTGACATCGTCAATGATCTGCTGAGTGGACAGACTGTTGTAATGGTCGTGGTGATTGGAGTGGCTCATCACCTCGTGGCCCGCGTCGTGCAGGGCTTTGACGGACTCCGGGTACTTCTCCGCCCAATCTCCCACAACAAAGAAGGTGGTCTTGACACCATACCGCGCCAGAATGTCGATAAGCGTCTGGGTATCCTCGTTGCCCCACGGTGATGCAAAAGTGCGGCAGTTCACGACTTGAAATACTCCCAAGATTCGTAAGTTTTTCGAGTTTAACCTTAAAAATATTTCTTCGCTCTCCACTTTTTCACTTTTTTCCACACAGGCACTATGCACTCACCCCTCCAGCAGAGCGCGGCAGCCCTCCGGAAACAGATAGTCGATCTCCATGCGGTTTCCCTCGTAGACGCGGATTTCCCGGATGGCGGCGGCGACTGTGGGGCGATCCAGCTCCGCCAGCTGCCCCGACGCCAGCAATTCCTTTACCCAGGGCAAGGACAGCGGCTCATCCTGTACCGAGTCGCGCAGCTTGTCCAGTTGGGCCTGCAGCGCCTGCTCCTGTGCGTCATAATCAGCGCGGTAGCGGAGGAAGTCCTCCTTGGAGATAAGCGCGTCCTGATAGTCCTCGTAGGCGCTCTGGCGGCGGCGCTGAATGCGCTGCAATGCAGCTTCCAGCTTTTGGGGTTGGTCGGTGCCGGAGCGCGGGCGCTGCGCCGCGCCCTGCTGTGCCAGCTGGTGGAGGTTTTCCATGCCGGCAATGAGTTGGTTCAGATCATCCAGTATCACCTTCGTCAACACATCGTGGGCGATATAGTGCTTGCTGCACACGGATGCGCCGTAGCGTTTATACGAGCCGCAGGTGTAGAAGATTTTGCCACCCCAGGTGGTCTTGACCATGGCTCGTCCACAATCGCCACACTTGAGAAAACCCGCAAAGGGGCTGACATTCTGTTGAAAATCCGGCGTACGGGCGTTAGCGTTCAGCAGAGCCTGCACCCGCTGCCACTGGCCCTTTTCGATGATGGGCTGGTGGGTGCCGGATACTACCGTCCACTGGGAGCGCTCCTTCCGCTTGGCTTTCCCGTGCATCTGAAGGCGGTCGTCCCGTCCCTGCTCCATATTCCCAATGTACATCTCATTTTGCAGGATACGGTGGATGGTAGCGTATGTCCAGTAGGTGGTGGTTTCCAGCCGGTGGTTGTTGCGATATTTTTCTCCGGTGAGCCGTTTGTACTCACTGGGGCAGGAAATGCCTTCTTCGTTCAGCTGCTTGGCAATACGGATCTTTCCCATTCCGTTTTCGAACAGGGTAAAGATGCGCCGCACCACCTCCGCCGCAGGCGGGTCGATGACCAGACGGTTATGATTCTGCGGGTCCTTACAGTACCCGTAGCTGGCGAAGGCCCCGATGAACTCGCCCCGCTGCTGCTTGGCGTGGAGGGAGCTTTTGACCTTTTGGGAGATGTCGCGTGCATACTGGGTGTTAAACAGATTCTTCAGCGGCATCATCATGTCGTAGGCGCCGCGGTCGCTGTCGATATTGTCCGTGACAGCGATGAACCGCACGCCGTGCTCCGGCAGCCAACGCTCCAGATAGCGGCCTGTTTCGATGTAATCACGGCCGAAACGGGACAGGTCCTTTACCAGCACACAGCGGATGCGCCCGTTCCCTATGTCCCGTAGCATCCGTTGAAAGGCGGGGCGCTGGAAATTCGTGCCGGTATAGCCGTCGTCGGCATAGCATTCCGCCATTACCAACTCAGGATGATTTTCGATATACGCCTCCAGCAGCTTCCGCTGGTTGCCGATGGAATCACTCTCCATCCGGTCTCCGTCCTCCCGGGACAGGCGGCAGTACAGCGCGGTAGGCAGTGGTGGCTTCTCCATAAGCTCCCTCCTTTCCGTAGACTGCCCACAGCCATTAAGCCGCCTGTGTGTGGGCGCGGATCAATTCCACCACCAGCGCCTCTGCCGTCTGCTGGCCAAGGAAATTGCGAGTGATGGTGATCGCCGGGGCGGGTGCTTGCTGAACGGTTGGCATAAACAGACCTCCTCTTCGAGAATAGTCCATCGTATGCGCGCTACGGAAACCGTATGTTTGTCGGTCAGACATAAGAGCTGCCTCCTATTCAAATTGATAGGAAAACAAAACACCGTGCAGGATATAAATATCCTACACGGTGTCAAAAACATCATGACAAATCAAACGGGTTCACATGTCCGCTTGCAAAAGAGCAGTCGACTGGGTATAATATCCTCATGCGGTGCGGAGTGATTCGTTGTGTAGGTGCGTTATCACCTGCGCAGGCTTTGAGGAGTTGGCCCTCTTCAAAGCTGCCGCTATTTTGTTTTCTAGTGTTAGTATACCACCGGAAATTCTATTTGCCAACAAATAATATCTAATATTTAGAGTTTCTGCTCGCTTGAAATATCCAAAAAGCATCCGCCCGGAGCATGGACTTCGATAACATCCTCCGGCTGTACATTGGTCAGAACCAGTGTAATTAGCGCATCGCCTTGACGACTGCTACCACTGACCGGCGGGATACGAATCTCCTGCCGCCCATCAGGAAATAAGACAATAGATGTACGGGTATTCTCCTTTTCGGGCGTCGGGCAGCCGTGACGATCCCGGCGGAGCTTCGAGTAGAGGTATTGCTGACCGGTTGTGTCGGTGAAGCTACGATAACTGTCGGACTGCACCTGACCGGTCATCGATTGATGCATGAGAAACGCCAACGCACCGGGATCGTCCCGCAGACCGCAGTCTTCGATAAGGTGGTTTCTTCGGGTGTTGCGAAAAAGCTGTACGCCCAGGGCAGAAGCCATCCCCTCCAGCTTGATGCGGCCTGCATAGCCGATGGTGTAGGCACTGACCGTCGTACGAATGTAGGTAATCAGTTCACCTGAAGCAAATGCTTTCTGCCCCAATTCATCCTGCGATACAATATAGGCGCTATCTGCAAGCCTCTCCGCAGGACACTTCTTTTCGAGATATGCTCGCCATGCGTTAACATATAAAGCGCCATAAGGTGAAAGTGGGAACGTATAGTTATGGGTGTAGCTGGCCAAATCATCCCGGCGGTAACGCACAAAAACACGCTCATGATCGGCATCATCCAATAATAAATCTCCCCACTGTAATGCGCATACCTCCTTTGCTGACAGACCACTCTCCTTTAGCAGGACACTCAGCGCTTCCATGGGCTGTCCCAGTTCCCGCCAGCAGCGGTCATCCAATGCTGCTTCGTATTCTACAGGTAAAACATCCGTGGTGGCGGCTTCCCGCTGTAGACAGCGGTTAGTCGCGTCAGTATCGCGTTCCTGCCGACGAATATATTCCTCCAATTTCTTCTTGGCAGGGCACTCAACACCTTCCCGTTGGGAAACGGTCATTAAAAAGTGACACAATCTTTTAATGTACTCCAGCCCGTTTTTTCGCTGGTGTGCATCACAAAAATCTTTGAAATCTTTTGATGTAAGATCTTTCAGTTTTTTGCTTTCAAAGAAAATAGCCAATTTCCGAAGTTGGTTGTAATACGTCTTTCGAATCTCAGCACTGCTGCTTTGGTCATTTACATAGTCGGCTGCGTATAACTCTACCGCGGTGCTCAAACTTATCTCGTCCAACGATTTTCCCTCACGAAAACTCGTATTCAACACATGGCGATACCTCTTGAGCAGATCCTCCGTGCGCTTCATTACGGTGCGGTGGATAATCTGTTCCTGCGTTTCTCCGGGGCGGGGATAGGGAACATACAATTCCAATGTAGCAGCGTCAGAAAACCTGCGTTCCTTACTGTTGGTGTGGGTTTGCAGCAAATGGCCTGTCTGCGGATCCAGCAGCCCAATAGTGCCGCGGGCTAAGTATCCCGCAGAGGTTGTCGGATTCAGCGTAAATCGGATTTTGATACTGGGACGGTAATCGAACACAAACGACTGCTTACCTGATTGAGGTGTGATCTTGATTCCGCTAAACGGGTCGTTTTTTCTTTTCATACATATTCTTAACCTTTCCGTGGATTTTTTTGGCGTCTTTCTTTAACATGTCATAGTATTCTTTTGCAACTAACTCCTGAATGTCCGGTATACACGACTGCTGCCGTGATAGAGTCGTGCGGGATTTCCCGTTTTCCCTGGCGAGTTGGATGTGCTTCGGCAGGCGTACATCTACTCGATCACAATCATGGCCCCGCACAGTTATGGTGATAGTACTGCCCGGCAGAGCACTTTGAGGCACGACATAGCTTTGTGTCACGTGACACACCTGAGGTGATACGATGGGCAAAGCAGATGCGAACGCAGGGTGGGCACTGTGATCCGGATCAAGGATGATCCCTTCCAGCACCTGTGCAATGACCGGCCAATTATCTTCACGTTTGATCCAATCTGCCCACCATGCGTCCTCATTGCGGAGACGGTGCCCCATTAGCGCGTCTACCAGGCCATGTGGCATGACGCTCCGCCCATCCGGCAGCGGAACTGATGCACAATTGCACAAGTAAGTGCAACCACTGCAGCGCAGCAAGTAGGCGGTTACATCGGTCAAAGCATTGCCACCGTCATCCATATCGGGCTCGACTTGCACGACCATCTCCATGCCGAGCCAATAATCGCTATTGTAACCTAGCAACTCCAATTTATTTTTAACATAGCGGCTGATGTCCTGTGGGTCAGCAGGACGATGGATGTCCTGACGGTGGTGGATAACATAAGCGTCATTAATCTCATCGTCACTATATCCCTGCCTACACAATACTTCGCGGCTATCACGAACAATGTCCATGACATATTTAGGTAAGATTACCTGACGATATGCGTTGCGGGTTTTCATGGCAGAAACGCGTTCCCCGTTGGAAATGTTATGCACTGCCGCATATACACCAAAGTTGTCGCAATCAACAATCTCGCCATACTTTGGGCATACTTCAGCAGGGCGCAGCAGACAGCACAACATCAGAGCGGCACCGGCGGCCAAGGGTGTTTTTGAGGAATCCAACCGGATCAATTCCGCCAACCGTACCAAATCGTCACGAGGGAGGGCTTTGGCCTGCTCCGGAGGAACGATGCTCTCTGTTGTAAATAAAGGAATCTCAATGGGGGGCAAATCATATTGTGACAACAAATAACGTGACGCCTCATATAGCAGATTCGCTTCAGTAATGTGTTTGTTTGCGGTTGCGAGGGCATTTGCCTCACCACGATCTGTGTTCTTGCGAGCCAGTGCCAAATATGCCTGCTGCGCTTCTTCCAACGTACTAGGGTCATCAATACGATCCAATATCCTCTGGAGGATGGGGATACTGCGGCGTTCATAGTAGGTCAATGCTGCCCTGCGTGTGTTTTCGGCGCGCCATTGTGCAGGGCATAGCTGATGCTTCACATCACCCGGCAAGTAACCATACGCTTGCGCATAGTCTATATGCTTCCGCTGCGGACGGCAGGCTGTCTCATACTTTGCAACCGTGCGGGCAATAACGTTTTTGACGGATTCCTCCAGCGTCCGGCCACGGCCGGGACGATAGGTCATTTGGGCAGAAATACCTGGTACAAATTTGGATTTATTGGAAAACAGAACAGTCGATAATGTTTGCTTATCGGTATCCGCCTTTAAATACACAGCCACAGTCACCCGACCAACGGAAGAAAAAATATTTTCGCGGGCAATTTCTTGTTTTTTCATAGAATTTTTTCTCCTCTCCGTCAAGGTGGCATACGGTCCTACGAACCGATCAGCTTTTGCTATTGAGAATATCGAATACGCCTAAAAAGGGTTGGATTTTATAATTATCCGCATCTCTTAATTCCACAGTACCATAATCGAAAATGTTGTCAATATGTCCGGGGCCACAAATTTCTCACGGAACTGAATATGCAACCCGTTGCATAAAAGAGCCAGAAACAGCTTTTAGCTGTTTCTGGCTCTTCAGCCTGTCAAAGAACGCCAGTTCTCGTTATGCGAGAGCTGGCGTTCTTTGACAGGCTGAAAAGGGAAGCGCCCGCCGGGCGCTTCCCTTTTTGCATCTGCACTGCTTTTTTGAATATCTCGCAAATATTCTTGTCAATATTTGCCGACAATCCGTGGAAAATGCTGGATTTTCGGTATTTTATGTGTTATACTGTATGTATCATTTAACCGCGCTTCGCGCTTTTCCATATCGGCGACCCACTCTTTTCAGAAAGGCAGCAGTGATATGATAGATGCAACGTCTCCCGTTACAAAATACTACCAGTTGAAGGACATTCTTGTCAAAAATATTCAGGACGGCAAATGGCCGCCCCAGAGCCGCATGAGCAGCGAGAACGAGCTTTGCGAAGCATACAACGTCAGCCGCGTGACGGTGCGGAAGGCCATTGATCTACTGGTGCAGGAGGGCTATGTCTACACCATCAAGGGAAAAGGCACCTATGTCAAGGGAAAGTATATCGAACAGCCTCTGACCCATTTTTACAGCTTTCGGGAGGATCTTCGCAGCCGGGGCGTCAGCACATACAGCACCATGCGCCACTTCGACATCGTTCCCGCCGACGCCAGGCTGGCCGCGGATCTGAATATCCGGCAGGACGACAATGTGTTCTGTATCGAGCGGATCTTCTTTGCCGGTGAGCAGCCCTATGCGCGGGAGTTTTCCTATATTCCCTGCGCCATCTGTCCGGAGCTGCATGCCCAGCAGGTGCAGTCTTTGGGGCTGTATAACTCCTTAAAGAAGTACAATATCATCCCCACCCGCGCCAACGAAAAGCTGAAGGCGATCCTGCTGGATCAGGAAACGGCGGGAATGCTGGATCAGCGGCAAAACGACGCCGCCATCTATCTGACCCGCATCACCTATCACAACAATGTTGTGATCGAAAAAAACATCAGCTATGTCCGGGGCGACATGTTCGTCTATTCTGTGGAACTCTCCGTTCGTTGACCATATCCGGCAAAAAGGCCGCCACAAACGTGGCGGTCTTTTGCCTTTCTTACGAAAGAAGGGCAGAGAGATAGCTATTCATATAACGCCGGAAAACAGGCGGCGGCATAGTCGTCCAGCACATCGCCGATACGGTCAAGGATGACGGCGCGGAGATCGCTGCCCAGCTGTCCGTTCCGGTATTTGGTATACTGCCGGGGAAAATACAGGCTCAGCAGCGCCGGCGGCAGATCGCCACACTGCGTCAGCAGCGTCTGCACCGCCTGCTCCACGCCGGGATCCGGCAGATAGTAACGGCAGCGATCCGAGAAGCTGAACAGGCGCTTATAGGCCACCTCCCGCTCCGTGCCGCTGTAATAGGACTTCCAGTATCTGTCGTCCGCCAGCATGGCGTTTTCCAGGGCTCCGGTAAAATCCACATTTACGCCCATCCGGCCGGCCGCCTGCTGCGCCAGCATCAGCGCCTCACGCAGGGCAAAGGTCAGCGCGGGGCCCACCTTCAGGATCGCCACGCCGTCCCGCACCAGACTACTCAGTGACTCCCGCGTCTGGTAATCGGTAGAATGTCCCTCCAGCACCAGATCGGGGTAGCCCCGCATCTGCGCCATCAGTCCCGCGGCCCGCCGGGGGGCGTAGGCATTGACAAAGTCGTCGCCGAACTCCACGCCCGGCTGCGCCACGAAGCCGATCACCTGCCCGAAGGGCAGTCCCTTTTGGGCAAATGCCTCCCGGAACGCGGCAATCTGCCGGGCGATCTCCACTGGAGAGGTGGGGGTCACACTGTCCTCATGCACCAAGCTGCCGCCGGGGATCGGTACCTCGCTGCCGACCACCAGCACCGGCTGTTCCGCATCAGGCAGTGCGCGGCAGGTCTCCCGCACCACAAGCGCCAGCTCCGCCGCGCGGCGGGCGCAGACCTCCGGTGCCAGGTGAAATTCCCTGAATCCAAAGACGGAGCCGG
>OLRH01001460.1_pt1 | contig 12296 bp, 8 predicted proteins | sample 1672321 | NCBI WGS metagenome assembly OLRH01 (sample SAMEA3136671, study PRJEB25190) | human gut metagenome | reverse complement strand
CTCGGCAACAAACTGCGAAGCCTGCACACGGCGCAGCAGCTCGTCAGCATTACGTCCGACATTGCCGGCAATAACTTCATAAGCTACGATCTTACCTTCCGGATTAACGATAAAGCTGCCTCTTTCGGCCAGGCCGTCAGCTTCGATCATCACATCGAAATCTCTTGCCAAAGCCCCGGTCGGGTCAGCCAACATCGGATACTGGATCTTTTTGATTGTAGCCGAAGCATTATGCCATGCTTTATGGACAAAATGAGTATCGCAGGATACGGAATAAATCTCGCAGCCGATTTTTTTGAATTCTTCGTATTTATTCGCCAGATCCTCTAACTCAGTCGGGCACACAAAGGTAAAATCAGCCGGATAGAAAAAGAACACCGACCATTTCCCTAAAATATCTTTTTTGGTAACCTCTTTAAAATCGTTGCCTACATAGGCCTGAACCTTAAAATCGTTAACTTCCTTGTTGATCAATGACATAATAACTGCCTCCTTATATAAACATAAATTCAGTCGTTTCAGTTAGCTCTCGCTAACGCACTTTTAATATAACATATGTCATTTAAAAACGCAAGGGAAATTTATTTGAAATTAATAATTATTATTGCAATTGATTTTACAGCTCTACAAATCACTGAACTGTTAATAAAAATCCCGATGTGAAGCACGCTCCACATCGGGATTTTTATTGAATAACGCTGTTTTATACTGCAATCGCCAACCTGTTAATCACATTTTTCTCCATTTTCTCCTGTCAAAAAATCTTTCAAAAACTTTTCTTCCGGTATTGGCCGTGAAAACAGATAACCCTGACCAATATCGCAGCCATACTCCTTTAAAATCTGCAGCTGCTGCTCTGTTTCAACCCCTTCACCCACAGTTTCAATATTTTTATTTACCGCGTTGCAAAGATTGATCGCCTGCTGAATGACCGTACGCGACTTATCATTTTCAAAAATGGTATCGATCAAACTTTTATCAAATTTTACCACGTCAAAATCATTTTCTGCCAAAGCGGCAATATTGGAAAACCCGCTGCCAAAATCGTCCAAAGCAATACTGAAGCCAGCAGCATGAAAATCATCCATCAGCCTGGTAATTAATTTTTTCTCCAGGCCGCCGATACTTTCTGTAATTTCGATCTCGATCAGCTGCGGCCCGATCTGATACTTGCTGCAAATAGCCACCGCCTTCTGCACGACATTCTTTTTCCGTAAAGTCGTCCGCGACATATTAACAGATACCTTGATAAATTTTTTGCCCTGTTTCTGCCAGTTATGTATATATTCGCAAACAGTTTCCAGAACGAAAAAATCGACAAAGCTGATCAGTCCATTCTGTTCCAATTCCGGTATAAAATCAATTGGCGGAACAAGGTTGCCTTTACCGTTCAGCTTTCGCACCAAAGCTTCCGCTCCATTTAATTTTTCATCACTTAAATTTATTTTGGGCTGCAAATAAACGGTAAACATCCGCTTGTGAATTTCCTGCAGCAGTTTTTTAGCTGTTTTAAAATATTTTCTGTCTATGCTGTGCAGATGTGTATGATATGTATCTTTGACTTCTTTCATTTTTTTATTTGCAGTCACAAACTGTTTTTGCATATCCAGACCAGTATTTTTCCAGCTGCTGCCTACGGCGGTGCTGACATTTTTAATAGCTTTTATCTTTTCCTTAAAAGTTTTCAGAGCTTGTTCAAATTCAGCTTTAGTCTGGTTTATGCTCAAAACGACAAACTCGTCGCCGTCAATACGAAAGCAATGGCCCTCAAATACTTCAAGCAGACTTTTACCGACCTCTTTTAAGATAGCGTCGCCAAAAACAGAACCATACTGATCGTTGATCCTTTTCATCTCGTTGATGTTGATAACAGTTACACCTAAAGTCTCCGGCAGGTCATTTGCAATGCTTTCAGCAACTTCTTCATAGTATGAGCGGTTAAAAACTCCTGTCAGCATATCCGTTCGACGCATTTCTTCAAGTTTTTCATAAATACGTTTTTCTTCCAGTTTTATGGTTTCCGAATTAATAACAGATAAAACCTGAAAACGCACTTTTTTATTATTCGTACAAACCAAAATACTTTTTAATTGCAAATACCTTTTCAAAAACGGCTGATAGACCTCTTCTAATAAGAAACCCTCCTGGGAAAGCAGCTTATTCTGGCAAAAAGAACATACTGCTTTTTGTCCATGCAAAACTTCATAACACTTTTTGCCAACATAATTCCCATCAGCCAAAAATTTCCGGGAAATATTTTTGGCTTCCTCATTCATATAGATAAGCTCATTTTTTTCAATATCTATCATGCAGACAGCGTCTTTGACCTGCGTATAAACCTCAAAATCTTTTTCACTGGTATCAATTTTTTTTATTCTCTGCCCGCTCATTTCGACACCCCTGTTCCCTCTTTTCTCCTGCAAAACAAATGCCGCCTGCTGATGCAGGCGGCATCTATAAATATAGCGCATGATATCCGCCACATCCGACAACTTTAAAGTTTTAAAATTCGAATCTCACCCCGGCATTGATCTGCCATTTCTTTTGGATCTCGGCCCCGAAGCTGCGTTCGATATCGCCGTAGAACTGACTGGTTTTACTGAGTTTGATATTAGTCCCAAGCCCCAGCTCAAACCAGGTATCACCATAATCTTTGGAAGTCGCCAGAGTTTCTCCGTTAGCAGCCTGCATCGTGATATCCCGCTCACCGCCGAACTCGTGCAGCAGCGAACCCTTGATATAAAAATCACTCCTGCCGTCTTTGGCCTTTTGCCCCGCTGCCAAGCCTACCCGGCCGATGAAGCTGTTCATTCCGCCGGCATAAACTTCCGTTCCACGGTCAGTAGTATAACGCGCGCTTCCTAAACGTCCTGCTGTAAACTGCACCTGCGGTTCGATAAACGTGCCCCGATCCCGGTTCACCTTGATCGTTTTGCCATATTCCACGCTCAGGCTGTACGCATGGGCTTTATAATCTGCCTTATCCGCATATTCTCCATAGGATTTGATATCCGTACTAAACTGACCTATCCGTGCCACAACGTCAGTATAATTGCCCTTTTCCCCATACCAGGTACCGTACAGGCTGCCTGACAGCAGCTTATCCTTACTGCTGCCGCTGCTGTAGCCCGCCTTGCCTGTCCCACGGTCTATGGCAAAACCGTAAGTGCTTTTTTCGTTATCGGCTTTATCGTAGCCCAGCTGGAACAGGTTATAGTTCCCGTCAAAACTGCCGCTGCCAAATTTTCCGCCTACGTAACGGGCCCACAAACCGTCACCATCCTGCTCATTCGTACGGTAACGCAAGTCGCCCAACCGTTTGCGCAGTGTGTCATTGGTATTGCGCCACAAAGCATAGCTGTTATCGGCACCGTCCAGCAGTACTTCCGTATCGTCATTGACAGTTTTTTCTATTTTAGTCAGATACCATTGCTCTTCAGTGCCGACAGCATTGCCCGCAGCATCAAAAGCCTCAGTCCCTTTTTTTATTGTTGGCGTTACATCCCACAAACCGCCGTTATTCAACTCTTTGCCTGTGAAAACAGCATTTTTACTGTCATCAGTAATCAACAGCAGGTTTTTTATACCCGTTACCTGTATGTTATTGGCAAGGCTGACATCTTTAACGCTGACGTAAGTAGTGCCTGCATCAGCATTTTTGATATGCACTTTATCGCCATTGACCTCACTTGCCAGATCAGTATCTAAAATAAAACTGCCGCCGGTGCCCTTATAATCCCGTACTTCCAACTTATCTGCCCCGGCCCGCATATCGATCACAGCATTATTTTTATTTTCCAAGGTGGTTGCTTCACTGTCGGCAGTCATAAACCACTGCGAAGAATTATCAAAACTCAGGTCAGTAGTTCTGTTTTTATCATTGTTGACCCCCAAGCTGGCTCCACGTAAAAATGACTGCCCATTTTTCATGCTGATATCAATAAGCGAACCATTAACCGCATCCGTAGTTAAATGCTTCACATCACCCGTCAGCTGTATGGTTTTCCCGGCCGCTGGATCAATAGTAACGCTGGCTGTAGTTCCTCCTGTAACCGGTACTGTCGCATCCCTATAACAATCAGTCACGCCAACGGCCAGACCTTTGTTTGTCTGTACAATGACATCGCCGCTATACTCAGCAGCTTCGCCGGCTACCGTTGCAACAGTTCTGATACCAATACCGCCTTCGCTGGCTATGACGACACTTACATCTCCGGCAGCCGTTATTTTGCCGCTGAGCCCTACAGTGCCATTCTGTCCCGCGGCATCCACCGCATTGCCAAGCAGGCTGACATTAGTCTGCGAACCGGCTTCGAAAACAGTTTTTGCCGTACTTAAAACACCTAAAACTCCATATCCAGCATCCTTATTTGCCGTACCTGTTTGCATTCCGGTCGCGTCAATAGCAATATTCACAACAGAACCAGCCGCATGTTTGCTGTCTCTAGCGGTATTATAATTCCAGATCCCCTGGATCAGTTTCGAACGATTTACACTACCCGCAGGTTTGGCGTTGATCATAATATTTGTTTCTGAACCATTTCCTGTTTGCAGGCTGCCCATAGAACCGGTTATCCTGTCCCCCATAATAGCAGCCCGTCCCTGCGCCGCTGATCCTTCCGTTTGGTCCAAAGTGATCAGCAGGTCATTCTTCCGTCCCTCCAAAAGCGTATTGCCTGTAAAGCCGACAACATACGTTGTATAATATACCCTCGGCCCTATCAAAACCATTTTGACGTTATCTTTAGCATCAGTCATCCCGTCATCCATATCAGAAATAATACCGTTGACATTAAAAGACTTGCTGCCGTCAATGAAGACGTTCAATTCCTTGCCTACAGTAAGCTTGCCCTTGGCATAAGCACCTACGGAACTCTCAGAATTCGTAACAATATCAATATTCAAAGCACCCTTGACAAGTAGATCAGGAGCAGACGCAGTATCTGTCACATACAGTCCTGTGTTTCCATTCTGTAATTTTATATTGATATTGTCCGCAGTCAAATCACTCTGGCTTTTGATGCCTGTCAGCTCATAACCTTTTTTCCCTTCAAGCTCAATATTGACATCTTTAAAATCCAACCCGGTCGTTCCGGTATTCTTGATACCGTACATACCGCCGCTTTCGCTGACAGCCTGAATATCGATATTATCAGCTGCAAATTTTCCTGAATTATTTATACCGATAAAATTGCCCTGCATCGTACCGGTTATTTTGAGATCTTTAGCAGAAAAATCCCCGCCGTAATTTTCAATGCCAGTATTATAGATGCCTGTTCCATTGTAGGGTTCATTAAGGCCTTTGCTGTTGCCGCCCAAATTTATTTCTGTATTCTGCGCTGTAATATTGATCTTAGAAGGTTGGGAAACGTAAATACCGTAATTAACAGTATAATCATTTGGATCACTGTGTATCGCGTTATTCGTGATCGATAACAGCTCGCCGCCAATGTTTATGGTGGCATCATTATCGGCACGAACGGCATAAACAAACTTATCAGTTACTGCTGTCGTATCGTTAAGGTCAACAGTGACATTTTTACCAAAGGACAGCTCGAGCCTATAAACGCTACTACCGTAACCAGCAGCGTAAATAGCTGAAGCTCTACTATTCTCCGTAACAAATTTATCTATCGATACCGCGTCCTGATACGAATAATACTTATCTCCATCACCGGTATATTCTTCTTTGGAAATAGCATCGCCGGCCAAAACACTGTTCTGCTGCAGCGCTGCCAGCATCAAACTTAATACAACCGCCCGTTCCAACTTCTGTTTTCTCATTTTTCTCTTTCCTTTCACTTTTTTCTTGAACAAATTTTGTCTTTACAGATTTTAATTCATGTAAGTCGAGCCATTATTCTTCGCACAAATATTTTTATAACTATTTGCAATCTTTTTAACATATTACCATAATCATTATATGCCCGCAAGACATTTTTTACATAAATAAAAACTTATCCAACTTCCTTCTGTCCGAAAAAATTTACAGGCAGTATCTTCTGCTTACAACGTTAGTATTGAGTTACTCTCTTGTTAACACTTCTTGGTTTTACTTAAAAACAACCTGCGAGAGAAGTAAAAACCTAAATGCTTTTAAAAGACTCTGCTAACGTCATTGAATAGTAATACTGTCTCATAATACATATGGCAATGAACAAGACCAAAGTTTACGTGTCAAAATATTATTTCACATATTTTTCACAAATATCATGTAAATGCTGGCAGCTGCTGCTAAAAAACTCATGGCAGTTATAAAAATCGACTGCGGAAAACTTTTAAAAATTTTTTTACAGACCACGTAAACTTTCACCCTTCTCAATGCCATATGTATAGTGCAGGGGTAAAACACTCTCTGCCAACCACTTTTGAAAGGAGCCTCACTATGCAAATATCATCAGCACCGTTGCTGACAGCAGCCACACTCGCCGAACTTGCCGCCCTGGGGCGCAACCGCATCTCGCAGATCTATCTGCACTGGACTGCCGGGCGTTACGGCCAGCTTTACGACGACTACCATTTCAACATCGACGCCGACGGCAGTATTTACCAGACCTGCACGCAGCTCGCAGAGCTTAAAAGCCATACGTGGCACCGCAATAGCGGCGCTATCGGTATCGCTCTCTGCTGCGCCTGCGGCGCGCTGCCCCATAACGGCAGAGATACTGAGTTCGGCAAGTTTCCACCCACTCCCCGCCAAATCGACGCCGCAGGTAAATTAGTCGCCGCACTGGCGCAGGGGCTCAATATCCCTATCGACCGCTGGAACATCCTTACGCACTGCGAAGCCGCGCTTATCGACGGCTACGGACCGTACAGCGGCGACGCCGAAACCCGCTGGGACTTATGGTATCTGCGCGATTCACCCGGCGACATAACTATGAAGCCCGGCGGACAGGTCATCAGGGGCAAGGCCCTGTGGTATGCAAAAAGCAGCCCCCTTGTTTAAAAGGGCTGCTTTTTAAAGAACACGATGTTTTCTTTTAATGTTTTCTTCTAGCTTTTTTATTTTTCTTTAGCTTTTTTATCTTTCTTTAGCTTTTTTATCTTTTTTAGACTTTCTTGAAAGAAAGTCAGCAAAGAACTTTCAGCGCTGTTAAGATTTGGATTGCGCTGCACTCGCTGCCCGCGCTCCGGGCAACTCGGTATCATAAGGAAATTTAATTACTATGCTGCGCATAGCTTCTGATACCTCAAACATACCCTGCGCCTGCTTGCAGCTGCGTTCTGCTCATCTGCCAAATCTTCCCAATGCGCTTTAAAACCCTCTGTATCGTACGTTTTTCTGCCATAGCCGTAAATATCAATAACATCAGATGGCCGATACTCTGCTTATGAAATCCATAGCTGAATAGTACGGTACAAGGGTTTTGAGCGCACATTGTGACACATTCCGTTGTGTACGCTGTGAGCTGTAAGCGCTGGAGGGACTGTTTGAGGCATTGACGATTAGCGGCTAAAGCTTTTCTCTGTACTGCAATGCCGAGTTGCCCGAAAGCCGGACAGCGAGCAAAGTTAAACAGGAATTGTCACAGTGCGCAAAGTTCTTGGCGAAGCTTTCTTCCAAGAAAGCTGCATAATAAAAAAGTAAAAACTAAATAAAGCACTGTAACCTCTGGTTACAAACTACAAAAAACAAAACCAAATTATGAAAGGAGCTGAAAATATGACTGTCAGCAAAAATCCTACTTCCCTCAAACTTTCCATGGACGTAGAAAACGGCACCAACGCTCTCGGCGCCATGCAAACCAAAAGCACCTCTATCGGCAGTGTCCGCCTGGACGCCGATGCCGCCAAATGCCTTGCTGTCGCCGAAGCCATCGGCGAACTTATGAGCCACGCCGTCGTTAACGTCTACGTTACCGAAAAAGCCGAACTCGACAAAGCAGAATAACACCCACCTGTAAACAAAAATCTAATGTAAAGGAGAACAAACATGGAAAAAACTTTAGAACTCATCTTCACCAAAAGCGACGGCGCTAAAAAAACTTTGAGCATCGCCGACCCGCGTGAAGACGTTACTTTAGCCGAAGCGCAGGCAGCAGCAGCCAAGATCATCGAAGCAGGCGTGCTGACCAGCGGCGGCCTGGGGCTGAGCGAATTTGTCGAAGCCCGCATCAAAGTCGTTACCGTTACCGTGCTGGCCTAACCGCCATGGATACCAAAGAGATCTTCAGCGCCGTCGGCAACTTCGGTTTCCCGATGGTGCTGAGCTGGTATCTGCTGCTGCGTATGGAGCAGCGGCTGGATAAGCTCACCAGCTGCCTGAACGAACTGAGCAGGGCCATCATCAGCAAACACAAAGAACTGTAAAACAAACAGAGAAACGAGGTACGACATCAATAACAAATACACAAAGCTCCTGCACTGGTTACGCCTTTTGGCTTACATCATAAGCAGAAAATAACAAACCAAATCAGCGATATGAAACTTACTTCATATCGCTGATTTTTTATATCACTGAACTTATTGCTGTCGATTGCAACTAATTACAGAGAGGTTCACAGAAACAGCGCCCTATCCAGTCGTTATTTCTGCGGGCTTTCGGCAGTCCTGTTCTATGCTGCGCTGTCACTCGCACGTAACAGTGCCTCAATGTCTAGAAACTGAATCTCAACCCGGCGTTGACTTGCCATTTTTTCTGGAAGGTCCCGCCGAATGAACGCGCTATGCCAAAATACAAATTATTCTGCTTTCCTAACATCACATCTCCGCCAAGATCAACTTCATACCACGTATCTTTCATACTTTGTGATTCCACTAACTGTACATTATTACTGTCAGTCATATTTATATCGTAACTGCCTCCGAACTCATGCAGCCAGCTTCCACGTACATATATATTTCCGCCATTAGCAAAAGCACGCCCCAACGCAATACCGATTCCACAGCTGGCACTGTTAACACCGTCAGTCTGAACACGTACTCCATTATCCGTGCTGTAACCGGCTCCATTTAACCGCCCTAATGTTATTTCCAGCTGCGGATCAAGGTACCAGCCATACTCATCTAACAATATCCGTTTCCCATAAACAGCATCTAAAGAAATACCATTGTTTCTTAATTTACTGCCAACATGATCTCCTGTCAGCGTCCTGCTGGCAACATCATTTTCCATATGATTGACCTTTAGATTCAAGTCAAGATAATGACCAGATAACAAACGCCTTACACCATAAAGATTCAGCCCCAGATCTTGGTAATCACCAGTACCGCTGGCATAGTTCCCTTTTCCTTCTGTATATAAAACAGCCGCTCCCAACAGCCAGTTACCCTTACTATCATTAGTAACCTGACGGTCAAATCCAATCGCATAGGTATTATATTGGCTTTCGAAATAATTTCTGCCTCTGTAAGCGTCCTCTCCACGTTGCAGCTGTACCCAAATACCGCCATTATCTATTTGCTCGTGAAGCAATCGTTCTGCGTTCTTCATTATACCCATACCGTTGCGGACTTCTGGCACTCTATGCATTTTGGTCAGCCGCTGACGCACTATTGTATTGTTACGCCATCCATAATATATATGTGAACCGGCTGAACAAGCGCTTTTGACTGTGGTACTTGTATTATTTGCTTTATCTTCAACATCACCAGTTCCCAAACCAACTATCTTCCATTCATTTCTCCCACCTACAGTAATTTTAGTCAGCTGTGCCTGATAGTTATATAAAGCGCCTTCCATAATGCTACTGGTCAAATTGAAATTTCCCACCGGGGCATCAATTATTTTCTGCTCGAATTGTTTTCCGGACAGCGCCGAAGCTTCCGGATCATAGGTCAGTAGTTTATAGTTACCCGCACCTGATGCATTAGAAATCGTTAAACGATCGCTTTCCCCCTTATTTAAATCTGTATTGATAATAAAAGTCCCGCTATCGCCATGCAGCCGGTCGATCTTCAGCTCTTGAAATGACCAGTCATTATGATACAAATCAACGATACCATTTTTTAACGTTAAATTACTTACTTCACTGCTATTTTTCAATGCATCTACTGCACTGTCACCGCATTCTACCCTGTCCAGTACCTGCCAGACAGCTCCATCTGCCAATGTCATATTTATACTTCCGCCATCTGTTAAGCTGGCACCCCGCAGATAAGAATCCCGATTCAGCAAATGCAGATTGATAGCTGAATTTTCCATATAACTTGCCAAATCACCTGTGATCATGATCTTGTTTTCAGCATTGCCTGCTACATTGATATTAACTGACCCACCTGCAGCAACAACAGCATTATAATATCGTTCCACATCTGCTGTTAGGCTTGAGCTATCACCAATATTCTCGATCAGCAGATCTCCATTGACATTGATAACACCATTTCCCTCTGCTGCCAAAGCATACACATCTGCCTCTGATTTACCTATAGCATCCAAATTACGGATAACCGTACTGCCGTTAAGATTTATGGTAGCAGTCTGTTCCCGTTTATTATTGCCCGTATCCCCATACGTTGCTAAAACACCATAAGTAAAAGCAACTCCTGATTTAGACGTTGATTTAATATTTTCCAAAATTATTTTATCGTTATTGTCCGTACCAACAGTAATTAAAACATCAGCATCTTTGCTGCGTTCATCACTATCATTACCGTCGCAACTCCAACTGTCACTGTAAATACCTGCTGCAAAAGTCTGCCCTGCGCTATCTGATATGCTTTCAGCCTGAAGTGAATTGATGATAAAATCATTACGGACTATGATCTCACTGCCATTATTAGCTTTCAGTCCATAATGCCAAAGATTAGCAGAACCATAACTGCAGACAGAATCAGATATCTTCAGAGAGCCATTGATATGCAGAGTATTCTTACCTCCCATCAGCGAGATGATCCTGCCATCATTATTATTTTGTATTTTATTGCTTATTTCCAAATCACCGTTGATCGTTATCGCCGCTTCAGCATAATTTGCCTTCTGATTATTAGAGCCAACATCGATCACCCCCCAAGGAGAGGTACTATCCAGTTTTAACTCTCCGGCATTTTCAATATTAATAATATAATTCTTAGGACTGCCAGAAGTATTGGAATTATTGAAACTTATCAATTCATCACCAGTACTTACTATTCCCTCATGAAAATTATACTCACCAGGAGCCGTCACAGTCTTGGCATAGATAAAATCCGATGCATTTACTGCTACAGGCAAACTTAACCCACATACTACTCCCAAAACAACTTTCTTATTAAGCCCTTTGCTCAACATCATAACACCCTTTCTCATCTTACAAGTTTTATATTTTCAAAGCCGCTGATTTAATACTGCAACTCATCTTCCACTTTAAAATCACTTACAGTCCCTACAGACAGCTTTTGCCTTACACAGTTCCATCCAAACTGTAAAACTCATAACCATCTCATTAAAAGCAAACAATAACTGCATCTTTCTTTTATTTGAAATCAAAAATATTCGTTACGATAATATTACTAAGTATTATAGCACTTCTGTACCCCCCCGCAAGACACTTACTTTGAACATATGTACAACGTCTGCGAGTCTTGCCCGGCGCATTACGCCAGCGGCTTTACAACTATCAGCGTCTGCGCGTTTTTTTATGGTTCTGTTACTTTTTGCGTTTTGCCAACCGCCAAAATCAGTACTGGCAGCCAGTTTATTTCCGTACCAAAGGAAATAAAAAAAGACCCTGTAAAGGGTCTTGGGATAGCCGTCACAAAAGTTCTTATTGCCGCTTGCTCTGCATCTACTTTGGTGCAAAGACCAGGTTGTTATTTTCACCTCCATCGTGTGTATACTATTAAACTATTAACGGTATTACTTTGCTTATTAAACATCTTAACATCCGCCTAATATGTATTCACTTTAACTGGCAGAGCATTAGCATAATATCTTTTATGTACTCCCTGCTAGACCTTCTATAGACCACGCAACTATGCGTGGTCTTATTTAAACGACAAAAAACCGCCTACCTAAGTAGACGGTTAGAAAATATAACAACTTCATTCCTCTTTATTTATAATCATAATTTATAATCATATTTATTTAAACGTATTTCTAATGCTTTTTGACTACCTTCTAAAATCTCTAAAACATTTCTATTCACCTCTCTAGAATCTATTGAACCGTTAGCAGAAATATTAGAGTTGTTTCCGTCATATTTTAATACTATTATATTTTCAGCATCTGCTGAAACTGGTATATTCGGATTATGTGTAGAAATAATAATTTGCCTTGCATTTTTTGTCTTTCTAAATTCCGGCACTAATCTCGTAAAAAGGTTCCTCTGCAAAATTTTATCAGTTCATCGTTATTAGTCTTGGAGAAGTGCTTG
>OLRH01001446.1_pt1 | contig 12354 bp, 8 predicted proteins | sample 1672321 | NCBI WGS metagenome assembly OLRH01 (sample SAMEA3136671, study PRJEB25190) | human gut metagenome | reverse complement strand
TCCACTGCTCTCTCCCAAATCGTAACCGTAGTAATCCGTAGCCGATGCCGGCCTGCACCACTTCCTCGGTGCGGGTGTCGATAGACGAAGTGGCCTCGTCGAGGATCATGGCCGGCGGGTCTGCCACTGCGGCGCGTGCGATGGAGATCAGCTGGCGCTGGCCTTGGGACAGACCGGAGCCGTCGCCTTCGAGCACGGTCTGGTAGCCGTTGGGCAGCATGCGGATGAAGCTGTCCGCGTTGGTGAGCTTAGCGGCGGCGATGCACTCCTCGTCGGTGGCGTCGAGCTTGCCATAGCGGATGTTGTCCATCACGGTGCCGGTGAACAGGTTCACGTCCTGCAGCACGATGCCGAGCGACTTGCGCAGGTCGGGCTTGCGGATGCCCTTGACGGAGATGCCGTCATACAGGATCATGCCTTCCTGGATGTCGTAGAAGCGGTTGATCAGGTTGGTCACCGTGGTCTTGCCGGCACCGGTGGCGCCGACGAGCGCGACCTTCTGGCCGGGCTTGGCGAACCAGGTGATGTCGTGCAGCACGGGCTTGTCCGGGTTGTAGCCGAAGGTCACGTCGGTGAAACGCACGTCGCCCTGCAGCAGGGTCAGGCGCCCGTCCGGCGAGGTGATCGCGTTCTCGCGCGCCTTCCTTGCCACTTCCGCGGCCTTCGGGCTCAGCGACTGCGCGGCCTTCAGGGAACGGGTGCCGTCGTCGCCTTCCTCACGCTTCCAGGCCCAATGGCCGGTTTCGTGGTCCACTTCGGTCATGGTGCGGCCGTCTTCGCCGAGCTCGACGTTGACGAGTGTGACGGAGCCGCCGTCGTCCTCGGGCTTCTCATCCATCAGCTGGAAGATGCGGGATGCGCCGGCGAGCGCCATCATCACCATGTTGAACTGCATGGAGACCTGGCCGAGCGGGTTGACGAAGGAGCGCGACAGGGTGAGCAGGGAGATGAGGGCGCCGAGGGTGAGCTTGCCCGCGCCGGCGAGACCGAAGTTGCCCATGCCGGAGAGCGCCATGAATCCGCCGACGATGGAGAGCAGAATGTAGAGGATGTAGCCCATGTTGCCTACGACGGGCATGGTCACGTTGCCCCAGGTGTTCGCTTCGGCGGAGGCCTTGTACAGTTCCTCGTTCTTCTCGTCGAAGGTCTTCTGGGTGGCGTCCTCATGGTTGAAGACCTTGATGACCTTCTGACCGTTGACGGATTCCTCGACGAAGGCGTTCACGTCGCCGATCCACATCTGCTGCTTGACGAAGTAGCGGCCGGAGCGGGAGACGATGGCGCGCACGACTACGAACAGGATCGCGGCGAACACGAGTACGAAGATCGTGACCGGCACCGACAGCCACAGCATGGAGACGAGGGCCGCGAGCGCGGAGATCGCGGAGGAGAACATCTGCGGGAAGGACTGGCTGATGGCCTGGCGCAGGGTGTCGGTGTCGTTGGTGTAACGGCTCATGATGTCGCCGTGCTCGTTGGTGTCGAAGTAGCGAATCGGCAGCGTCTGCTGGTGGGCGAACATGTCGTCGCGGATCTTCTTCAGGGTGCCTTGTTCGACGGTGACGATGAGCCACTGCCATAGCCAGCTGCAGAAGGTGCCGGCGGCGTACAGGCAGCCCATGAGTGTCAGGGCGCGTAGCAGCGGGCTCCAGTCGGGGTTCTTCACGCCGACCAGCGGCAGGATGTAGTTGTCGATCAGCGACTGCAGGAACAGTGCGGATCCGGCTTGGGCGGCCGCGCCGACCAGAATGCACAGTACGATCGCCACGACATGCCACTTGTATTGGAAGATGTAGCCGAAGATGCGCTTGGTGGTTCCCGGCGCGGCTTTCTGCATCGGCGGTTTTGCGCCTGGCTTGTTACCCGGCTTGGTCTGCATGGTTTTTTCAGCGTTGTTCTTAGTCATTTCCGTTCCTCCTTTCACTTCAGTTCCTCAGGCTGGGCCTGGTTCTTGGTCTGCGACTCGTAGATGGAGCGGTATTCGTCGCAGGTCTTCAGCAGTTCCTCATGGGTACCGGATGCGGTGATGCGGCCTTCCTCCATGACGAGGATCATGTCGGATTCCTGCACGGACGCGATGCGCTGGGCGATGATGATCTTCGTGGTGTCGGGGATCTCGTCATGGAATGCGGTGCGGATCAGCTTGTCGGTCTTGGTGTCAACGGCCGAGGTGGAGTCGTCGAGGATCAGGATCTTCGGCTTCTTCAGGAGCGCGCGAGCGATGCACAGGCGCTGGCGCTGACCGCCGGAGACGTTGGTGCCGCCCTGTTCGATGTACGTGTCGTACTTGTCCGGGAACTCCTGGATGAAGCCGTCGGCCTGCGCGAGCTGGCAGGCGTGGCGGATCTCCTCGTCGGTGGCGTTCGGGTTGCCCCAGCGCAGGTTCTCGGCGATGGTTCCGGAGAACAGCACGTTCTTCTGCAGCACCATGGCGACTTGGTCGCGCAGGACCTCCATGTCGTAGTCGCGCACGTCGACGCCGCCGACCTTGAGCGAGCCGGAGGTCACGTCGTACAGTCGCGGCACGAGCTGCACCAGACTGGATTTTGCGGAACCGGTGCCGCCGACGATGCCGACGGTCATGCCGGAACGGATCTTCAGGTTGATATTGTCGAGCACCGGCTTTTCGGAGTTATCAGAGTAGCGGAAGTCGACGTTGTCGAATTCGATGGACCCGTCGGCCACTTCCTTGATGGGGTTGGCCGGGTTGGTCACCGTGCTTTCCTCGTTGAGCACCTGGCAGATACGTTCCGCGGACGCCTGGGAAATGATGCACATGACGAAGACCATGGACAGCATCATCATGGCCATGAGGATCTGCATGGCGTAGGTGACCAGTGCGGTCAGGTCGCCGGTGGTCAGGCCAAGGGCGGCGTTGTTGCCGGATGCCACAATCTGCTTGGCGCCCATCCATGCGATGAGAATCATCGAGACGTATACGCAGACCATCATGAGCGGGTTGTTGAAGCTCATCACACGGTCGGCCTTGCTGAAGTCCTTGTAGATGCGCTGGGAGATGCGGCCGAACTTGCTGATCTCATGCGATTCGCGGGTGTAGGACTTGACCACGCGGATGCCTTGAAGGTTCTCGTCGACCACGTTGTTGAGCTTGTCGTAGGTGTGGAACACGCGCTCGAACACCGGGTGCACGTACACCGCCAGGCCGCACAGACCGAAGGCGAGAACAGGGATGCACGCCAGGAACACCAAGGAAATGGACGGGCTGATGCGGAACGAGAAGATCCACGCCACGATCATCATGATCGGGGCTCGCACACCCAGACGAATGATCATGGAATAGGCGTTCTGCAGGTTGGTCACATCGGTGGTGAGCCTGGTGATGATCGAGCCGGTGGAGAACTTGTCGATATTGGTGAAGCTGAAGCCCTGCACCTTCTCGAATTCGTCATGACGCAGGTTCTTGGCGAATCCAGCGCCGGCGATCGCGGCGAACTTACCGGCAAGGAAGCCAGCCGCGAGCGAACATAGCGAGCACGCCAGAAGAATCAGACCGAATTTGACGATGGCGGGCATGCTTTTGCCGGTGATGCCTTCATCAATCAACGACGCCATCACCGTGGGGATGAGGATTTCCAGAACACCTTCGACCACCACAAATATCGGGGTGAGAATGCTGGGCTTCCTATATTCACGCAGCGATTTGCCAAGCGTGCGTACGAGATGCCGCTTTTGTTTTGGCTGCGATTGCACCGCAGCCGTTGTCACGTTTGTTCCGCTCACTTACTCTTCCTTTCCTGTTTCGTCTTCCTGTGATGTTTTCCGTACAGTTGGTTGCGATTCGCATTCCCGCGATTGCCGTTCCCGCGATTCCGCCTCGCACAATGCCAGGCTGGAGTAGCGACTTTCGTCGCCGATCAGCCCGGTGGAGACCAGATTGGTTTGCATCACGTCGAGCACGTGCATGAATTCGCGGATCTCGTCGTCGCTCAGGCCCTGCAGCAGAATGCCTTCCATGGCGATTGCGCTGGTGCGCAGCGCTTCGGCGATGTCGCGCGATTTGTCGGTAAGCACGATTTTCTTCAACCGCGCGTCCCTCGGCACGGATTCGCGCACGATAAGCCCTTTGCGTTCCATCAATGCGAGCACTCTGCTCGACGTCGACCGGGTGATGCCGAAGCGGCGCTCCACGTCCTGCGGGAAGATCTCCCGTTCCGAATGGCGTGCGAGGAAGGTGATGATGTCGATGTTGCCACCGCTCAGACTATCCACTTCCATGGGGCGCGTCACCGCAAGATACCGGTTGATGACGTTGTGCAGCGATCGGATGGCGACGCTCGGCGGCTTGCATGCGCCTCGGTCCCACGCTTCGGTGAACGCGGGGTTCACCGAAGCTGTTCCATCGTTCTGTATATCGTTCACGGAACATACGATAACACGTTGTACATACAACAGTTGCATATGCAACATTCAGCGTGTCGTGTGTGACGGAACCGGATCGCAGCACACCGAACGCAATATTGTAATCGCAAAATCGCTTAAAAATAGCCAAAAATAAGCCCGGAACAAGCCGAAACCAAGTATGAAAAAGCCGAGGATGTGGTCCGTACCGGTTCATTCGCGGGCCACATCCTCGGTCTAAATCCTTGAAACTCCTTTTGCTTACGTCTTGTTTACGTCAATCCGTCTTATTCGGCGGTTTCGGCGATTTTGGCGTATTCATCGAGCATGAAGGCGGTGATGGCCTTGCCGCCGTCGCTCATCAGCATCGGCATGGAGTTGATCGGCATGGACTTGAGGAACATGCGCATCATGTCGTTGTCGGGCAGCTGCGGCAGATTGCCGGCCTCGCCTTCCGCATACACGGATGCGACGATTTTGGAGCCGACCGGATCGTCGGCCCATTCGCCGAACGTGGACCATTCGTCGAGCGGCAGGGCCTTGCCGTCGCCGTCGAGCGTGATGACGGCCACGGCGGCGATGTCGCGGCTGGACGTGCCGACTTCGACGGTGTATTCGCCGGCTTCGACATGCCAGTCGTTGAACTTCTCGGACCAGTAGGCGAAGGCGCGCTCGTCCAGATCGAAGGAGATCTCAGCCGATTCGCCGGCCTTGAGGAACACCTTTCGGAAGCCCTTGAGCTCATGCTTCGGGCGGGCCACGGAGGCCTTGCCTGGAGCCACGTAGACCTGCACGGTTTCGGCGGCGTCCACGTCGGACGTGTTGGTGACGGTCGCGGTGACGTGTGCGGTGTTGGCGCCGGTCTTGGCGACGTTCACGCCGTCGATCGCAAAGGTCGCGTAGCTCAGGCCGAAGCCGAACGGGTAGTCGACGGCCTTGTCGTACGTGTCGTAGTAGCGGTAGCCGACGAACACGCCTTCGCCGTAATCGACGTGACCTTCCTCGCCCGGCCAGTTGATCATGCTCGGATCGTCGTTGATGTCCATCGGAATGGTCTGTGCCAGCTTGCCGGACGGGCTGACCTTGCCGAAGATCACGTCGGCGAGCGCCGGACCGCCCGCCTGGCCGAGCAGCCAGGATTCGAGGATGCCCTTGGCGTTGCCCGCCCATGGTGCCACGGAGACGACGGATCCGTTGGACAGCACCACGACGATGTTCTCGTTTTCGGCGGCGACGGCGTTGAGCAGTTCGACCTGCTTGGCTGGAATGTCGAGGGTTTCGCGGTCGAAGCCTTCGGATTCGGCGGCTTCCGGAAGGCCGAGGAACATGAGGACGACGTCGGCGTTTTTGGCGGTTTCGACGGCTTCGGTTTCGAGCTTGGCGTCGGCCGGTTCGAGGTCGAGGGTGAAGCCCGGTGCGAACGCGACGTCCGCTCCGCGTTCGGCGAGGGTGTCGAGGAAGCTGGTCATCTTGGTTGGGGTGATGTGGGACGAGCCGCCGCCCTGGTAGCGCGGGGTGCGCGCGAATTCGCCGATGACGGCGATTTTCGCGTTTGCCGCGACCGGCAGGATGTCGTCGTCGTTTTTGAGCAGCACCATGGATTCGACGGCGGCCTGGTGGGCCACCTCGTCGTGGGCGTCCACGTCGAAACGGTAGTTCTCGACGCTCATGGCGGCACGGGTCTTGTTCACGAGGTCGACCATGCCTTGGGCCATGCGGTCGAGCTGTTCGGGCTGGATGCGGCCGTCACGTGCGGCGTAGACGATCTGGTCGTCCGTGTAGCTCGGCGGCATTTCAAGGTTGAGGCCGGCGTTGAGGGAGGCGACGCGGTCGTGGTCGGCGCCCCAATCGCTCATGACGATGCCTTCATACCCCCATTCGTCGCGCAGCACGTCGGTGAGCAGCCAGCGGTTTTGTGCGGAATGCACGCCGTTGATGCGGTTGTAGGAGCACATGATGGTCCATGGCTGGGCGGTTTTGACGATGTGTTCGAAGGCCGGGAAGTAGATTTCACGCAGCGCGCGCTGGGAGATGTTGGCGGATACGCGCAGACGGTCGGTCTCCTGGTTGTTGGCCGCGAAGTGCTTGAGCGAGGTGCCCACGCCCTTGGACTGCACGCCGGCGACGATGCCGACTGCCTCATGGCCGGCCAGATACGGGTCTTCGGACCAATATTCGAAGCAGCGGCCGCCGAGCGGATTGCGCTTGATGTTGACTCCGGGGCCGAGGATGACGGCCACCTTCTCCTGGATGCATTCCTCCGCCATGGCCTCGCCGACCTTGTGGATGAGTTCCGGGTTCCAGGAGCTGGACAGGCCGGCTGCCGGCGGGAAGCAGGTGGCGGGCACGGAGTCGTTCAGGTCGGTTTCGCCGGTGCTGGATGCCAGGGATTTGCGCAGTCCGTGGGGGCCGTCGGTGATCATGTAGCCGGGAATGCCTTTGGTTTCCACACCCTGCAGGTGCCAGGCGTCGCCGCCGGAGGTGAGGGACGCCTTCTCTTCGAGGGTCAGGTCGTTGACGGAAGGATAAGCGGTGTCGCTCATGAGCTGCCTCTTTCGTATGTCTTCTGTGTTTCTGGTGCCTTTCGGCTATTTTCTCGGCCGTCTCGCGATTGTTTCGCGGTGGGACTTCAACCCCGAATTCCCTACCTACCGATTGGTAGGTACTTTATCAAAAAACAATCCTCAACACGCCAATCATCTTTGGAAAAGAAACCGACCGACCGTAAAGTGAATTGCATATTCCAATAACCTCCAGCAACGACGGGAGCACATTATGGCCAACGACGAAGTCGACCGCAGAAGCGCGATTCTCAACGCGGCGGTCGAATGTTTCGGCACGCTCGGCTACTACGGCACGTCGCTGCAGCGCATCGCCACCATGGTGAACCTCACCAAACCGGGCGTGCTGCATTACGTCGGCAGCAAGGAAGGGCTGCTGCATGCGGTGCTCGACGAAATGTACGACCGTGAGACCGAGGACGTCACCGCCGGCATGGTGCGCGACGAGCGTCCGCTTATCGCCGAAATGTGGCGCAGGACGGTGGCGGTCAACGCCAAACGTCCCGAATTGGTGCACATGTTCTCCACGCTGAGCGCCGAGGCGCTCAATCCCGACCATCCGGCGCATGATTATTTCGCCGAACGCGAGGAACGTATCGTGGAAGTGGCCGCGAACATCCGCTGGCATGTGCCGGAAGGCGTTGACGCCGAGCAGGTGCTGCGTTCCGGATTCGCGATGATGGACGGCGCGCAGCTGCGTTGGCTGCGGGTTCCGGGGCGCGATTTGAACGAAATGTGGGCGAGTTGCGAGGACGTGCTCTTCCCCCTGCCGCAGTGGGAGGGCTACCGCTGACCATGAAATATCTGTTGGCACCGGATTCGTTCAAGGAAGCCGCTTCCGCGCAGGCCGTGGCTGAGTCGATGCGCCGGGGCGAATCTCCGGAATCATCATAATTTCCGGAATCCCCCTGTGCACTCTGTGTGGAATCCGCACCCTCTGCGTTATCTGTACTTCCGGTGCTGTCTGTAGAACTGTCACCGGTACTGTCCGTACTGTCAGAAGACGAAATTCCGCTCACTCCGGTTCTCTCGCATATGGTGTTGTAAACACCCTTTGCTGAATCAGACAGCGTATCCACATACACATTCTGAATCTGAAGCGCTGCTGTATCCAGGTCTTCCTGCTGCATAGCTGTATAAGCGGAAAACAGTGCCTCATAACTCTGACTTCTCTTCTTCTCTTCTTCCACCTGCTTGGAAACCGCATCGGCCGTATCATTAGACTCGGCAGCTTCCCCCTGCGCCTTGGTAAGCTCTACACTCTGGCTGGAAAGGGAATCGCTGTACTGGATGTCATTTTTAATCAGCGATACAGGTGTAGGGATGGAAGCGGAGGCTGTTACTAAGCTGAATGAGAGAATGCAGGAAAATAAAATATCATATGAAGAGTGTGAAAATGGATTTGGACTTTATAATGTAAATCGCCGGATAAAATTATATTGCGGGGAAGAAAGTGGAATTACGGTAGAAAGTCAGATAGAAGAAGGAACGAAAGTTCATATTCGTATGCTGGCGATCAGGAGGGAAGAGCATAAGAATGTATAATATGATTATAGTGGAGGATGAAAAATCAATTCGTGAAAATCTGCAAAAAGGAATATTGTGGGAAAAATATGGATTTCACATAGTAGCAGAAGCGGCAAATGGAGAAGAAGCATTGGAAAAAATAGAAAAACTGCATCCAGATGTATTATTAACAGATATTAAGATGCCTTTCATGGATGGATTAGAACTGGCAAGGATAGTCCACAGTCTTTATTCTAATATAAAGATTGTGATAATAAGTGGATATACAGAATTTACCTATGCGAAAGAAGCAATTACAATAGGTGTCGAAGAATACCTGGTAAAACCAGTTACACCGATGAAAGTAGTACGCACTTTTACAAATTTAAAACAGAAGATGGATGAAGAAAGACAAAAGTCGGAAAGCTATGATGCTATGATGACAGATCTGATTGCAATGGAAGAAAAACTGGAAAAATATCATGAAATGCCGAAGATCAAAGCAGCAGATTTGATAGAAGAAGGGAACAGAGAAGAGATACTAAATTATTTTCTTCAGTATGGCAAAATAGAGGATATTCAGGAATTCACAGAAAAGTATATTCACAGTTGCAATCAGAGTTTATTAAATTCTTTGTTGTATTGTTCTTACTTTCTAGTGCAGACGATTGTAATATGTATGAAAACAGTAGAACTGTTAGGGGGCAATTCGTCAGATGTATTTGTGAATATAACAGATATTGACTCCTATGTATCGAAAGTTTCATCATCTGAAAAGGCAGAAAAAGAGATCGGTCTGGTGATTGAAAAAGTAATTGAGTTCAGAGAAAAAACAATTGATGCCTCTTCAGATATGGTACAGAAAGCAAAAAGAATCATAAAAGAACAATATACACAACAAAATCTTATGATAGCGAATGTGGCAGCGGAGATTGGAGTTAGTCCGAATCATTTAAGCTGTATTTTTAAACAGAAAACGGGAAAAGGTTTTGCAAAATATCTGACAGAGCTGCGAATTGAAAAGGCAAAAGAGTTGTTGAAAAATACAGAATTTACAAATGCAGAGATTTCAGAAAAAGTGGGTTACAGCAATCCAAACTATTTTAGTACTGTTTTTCACAGAACGGTGGGAATGACAGCGAAAGAATACAGGGAATCGTAGAAAAGTGAAGATTGTGTCGTAGAAATTTAAAATGACAAAAAAATACAATTGAAATTATAAGAAAATGAAGGAGTATGTGGATTTTCATTTATGAAATAATTATTATAATGATCTTATAAAGATTACTTCATAAAGGGAGGATAAATGAAGATGAAGAAAAAATTGGTTGGTTTGATACTTGGAACAGTAATGACAATTACTACATTAGGTGGAACGAGCGTAATGGCAGCAGATGACGGACTGACATTTGCAATTGTTTATCCGAATATTTTTCCATTTTTTGATGCGATTGGAAATGGTGCAGAGGATAAGATTGAAGAAATGGGACAGAATATTACCTTAATTAAAGAAGGCGCACAGAACGGAGATGTTTCCAATCAGATTCAGATAATGGAAGATTTGATTAATCAGAAGGTAGACGGAATCGCAATCGGACCGTGTGATTCAGAAGCGTTAACACCATATATTGATAAAGCAGTGGATGCAGGAATTCAGGTACTTTGTTTTGATACAGACGCACCAGATTCCAAACGCGTTGGATATGTGGGAACAGATAATTATGAAGCAGGAAGAGCAATGGGTGAGGAACTTGGCAAGGCACTGGATGGAAAAGGAAGTGTTATCTGTGAAACCGGAGTTGTATCACAGGCTGGATTGATTGCTCGTTTGGAAGGCGTGAAAGATGTTTTAAAAGAAAATTACCCGGATATTGAAATTGTTCAGACCACAGCCCATGGCGGTGATACTACGAAAGGTTTGTCGGATATTGAAAATATGATTACTTCTTATCCAGATTTCGATGCACTCATTCAGGTGGATGCAGCAGGAGAAGCAGGAGTGACTGCATTCAAATCCCATGGATGGACAAAAGAAGACAAGGTATTGATTGTATTTGATGATCTTGAACCTGTCATTAACGGTGTGAGAGACGGACAGGTATATTCTACTGTTACACAGGGACAGAAAAACTGGGGGGCAGCAGCAGTAGAAGAATTATATGCGCTTACACAGGGAGAGGAAATACCAGAGAATACGGATACTGGTTTTGTGATTGTAAATTCTGATAATGTAGATGAATTGTATCCAGAAGAGTAATCTGTAGAGGATAGGCTGCTCATCCAGGGCAGCCTGTTTTTTACAAAAAAGTGGGGACAGCGAAATGGAAAAAAAATCTTTTATAAAAGTATTTAGTAAACACAGAGAAACCGGACTGGCACTCATTCTGCTTGTATTATGTGTCATCCTTTCTGTAACAACAAAAAGTTTTCTTACGGTAGATAATTTTTTTAATATTTTAAAACAGGCAACCTTGGTGGCAATTATTGCCATTGGACAGACTTATGTCATTATTGCAGGGGGTATTGACCTGTCAGTTGGATATTCTATGACACTTTGCAGCATGATACTGGCATATTCTTTGCAAGCAGGCATACCAGTATTAGCAAGCAGTGTTTTTGGAATTGGATGTAGTGTTTTGGTTGGCTTGGTAAATGGAATACTAATTACCACTTTAAATATTCCTCCATTTATTATCACTCTTGGAATGGCCAATATTGTAAAGGGGATCATTCTTGTTATGTCAGAGGGATATATCTGTTCTCTGTCAGAACCATTGATTATCAATATAGGTCAGGGAACTGTGGGGCCAGTGCCGATCATGGTTATTATACTGATTTTTTTAATTGTAATATTTGCATTTATTCTTTCGCAAACTGTATTTGGAAATCGTGTAAAAGCAGTTGGGGGAAATGAACTGGCAGCAGAATTGTCAGGGATCAAAAAAAATAAAATTCGAATCTATGTATATCTTCTTTGTGGATTACTTTGTGGTATTGCAGGTATCATTATAACTGGTCGCTTGAATGGTGGAAATCCAAATGCAGCAGGAACCTATGATATGGATTCGATTGCAGCTGTAGTAGTAGGAGGAACCGCAATGGCAGGGGGGTCGGGATCGATTGTAGGGACTATGTTGGGTTCATTGTTGATGATTTTGATCAGAAACGGTTTAGTTTTATTGCGGGTAAATATGTACTGGCAAACAGTTGCAGTAGGAGCAGTCATCATTGTTGTTTGCGCAATTGATGCAATGTCCAGAAGGAAAAAGTAGAGAGGAGAATGGAAGATGTCTGAAAAGATTCTCCAAATGAATCACATTATAAAAGAATTTTCTGGTGTTAGAGTTCTGAAAGATGTCAGCTTTGATTTAAAAGCAGGAGAAGTGCATGCGTTAATTGGAGAAAATGGAGCAGGGAAAAGTACGTTGATTAAGGTTCTTGGAGGTGTGTATTTTCAGGAAAATGGAGATGTAGTCATCGATGGACAGATTCAAAAATTTACCTGTGCACAAGATTCTATTAAGGCCGGTGTCGGAATTATTTATCAGGAATTTAATCTGGTGCCTACCTTATCCATAGCAGAAAACATTTTTCTTGGGAAAGAAATGAAAAAGCCGGGGAAAAGATTAAATCGTAGCGAAATGATTCGTCAGGCGCAGGAACTTATGGAAACCCTGGGCTTTGAAAATATGGATTGTAGTAAAAATGTCCAGACGTTAAGTGTGGCACAGCAGCAGATGGTTGAGATCGGCAAAGCTATTTTTAATGATTCCAAGATTCTTGTAATGGATGAGCCGACAGCTGTTTTGACAGATAAGGAAAGCAAGTATTTCTTTGATATGGTAAAAAAGTTAAAAGAAAAAGGTGTTGGAATTATTTATGTGTCATCTTGCCCTTGCGGCCGTTGTTGTTCTTGATGACGCTATTG
>OLRH01001440.1_pt1 | contig 12368 bp, 9 predicted proteins | sample 1672321 | NCBI WGS metagenome assembly OLRH01 (sample SAMEA3136671, study PRJEB25190) | human gut metagenome | reverse complement strand
GGTAAAAACATCGGTGAGTTGGACATCCGCAGGAGATTCGGAATCAACATTCTTGGAATTAAGCGGGCTGGGGAAACCGATGTGTCTGTCAAGCCGGAAACCGTGCTGACAAATGATGTAACCATTTTGGCATTGGGCGAATATAAGCAGCTTCAGAAATGTTTTCGGCTTTGAAAGGGCGGTGAATTTATATGGAAGATGTTGCTTTGATCGTATCCATGCTGCTTCTTTTTCTGCTCGGCTGGTTTGTTATGGTGAGACTGGATCGAATCCTCGATGATAAACAAATGTGGAATGATAGCGCATGTGAATCACGACCAACTCCGCGCTGTATTGTTCTGCCTGGAAATCTTATGGTAGAAGATTTATCATCGAAATTGCAGCGTTTTAGAGATATACACCCAAACACACAAATTTTATTTCTTGATTCCGATACATATTCCTTAGACGAAATCCTATCGGCCATAGAGCACAAGCGGTAGAATCTTTCATAATTGCGTGTTATAATAGTTTGAAAGGTGGTGGACACATGAGCGATCAGACTGTAAATACGATACAGCAAGAGCATATTCTTGTTTGCCTGTCGTCATCACCATCAAATGAACGGATCGTCCGTACTGCCGGGCGGATGGTCAAAGCATTTGGCTGCGACTTTACAGCACTATATGTGCAGACACTTGATCGTACCGCATTGAGCAAGAATGATCTGGCGCGGCTGACCGATCATATCAAGCTCGCAGAGCGGCTTGGAGCAAGGATCGTCACAACGCATGGCGAAGATGTAGCGACGCAGATTGCGGAGTACGCACGGCTTTCAGGCGTAACAAAAATTGTGATTGGGCGAAGTGGTGTGCAGCGCCGTCATTTCTGGAATCGCCCGACTCTGACTGAGCGCTTGATTGAGCTTGCTCCGGGACTTGACATTCACATTATTCCCGATGCGGATATATATAAAAACTATCGGCAAAAGCCCGTTGCGATCACACATCCGACCGTTCCGACTGTGCGGGAACTTTTGCTGACATTGGGCATTTTGGGAATAGCAACTGCTGTTGGTTGGGTGTTCTCCCGTTTAGGCTTCATAGACGCGAACATCATTGCAGTTTATTTGTTGAGCGTACTTCTGACCTCCATTTTTACCAGCGGCTATACCTGCGGTATTCTGGCCTCTTTCCTGAGCGTGATTCTGTTTAACTACTTTCTGACGGAACCCCGTCTCTCTCTATTGGCTTATGACAGCGGATACCCTATAACATTTGCGATTATGCTGGGCATCGCACTTCTGACCGGAACATTGGCCGCAAAGCTGAAAGCTCACGCGCAGCTATCCGCACGGGATGTCTACCGCACCAAGATTTTATTTGACACAAATCAGCAGCTCCAAAAAGCTGCAAAACCAGAGGATGTCTATCAAATGACCGCTACGCAAATGCAGCGGCTCATGGGGCGCAATATTCTGATTTATCCTGCACGCGATGGTGTGCTGCTGGCTGGGAGTTTTTATCCGGCAGACGACAGTTCGCCGCAAGGCGTCCCGGATGCTGAACAGGAGCCGGATGTTGTTCGTTGGGTCTGGCACAACCGCAAGCGCGCCGGAGCGACTACAACACATTTTCCTGAAGCGAGGTATCTTTATCTTGCCATTCGGACGCAGCAGCAGGCCTACGGGGTAATTGGCATCTCCATCATGGGTAAACCCTTGGATTCCTTTGAATCCAGCATTTCATTGTCCATTCTCGGTGAATGTGCCTTGGCACTGGATAACCTGCGCAACGCCAGAGAAAAGGAAGAAGCTGCCGTCCTTGCAAAGAACGAACAGCTTCGTGCGAATCTTTTGCGTTCGATTTCCCATGATCTTAGAACCCCGCTGACCTCCATTTCCGGCAACGCCGACACGCTGCTGCACAGCTATGATGCTTTGGATGCGGAAACTCGGCAACGTATTTTTAACGACATATACGATGATTCTCAATGGTTGACTGAGCTTGTGGAGAATTTGCTTTCCATTACGAAAATAGCGGATGGCAGCGTAAAGCTGCACCTATCCGATCAGGTGCTGGAGGATATTATCTCAGAGGCGCTGCGTCATATTGACCGCAGAAGTTCCGAACATCAGATCATGGTAAATTGCGGTAACGAGCCGTTATTAGTACGGGTGGATGCGGGACTGATCATGCAAGTCCTTGTCAATCTCGTAAACAATGCAATCAAGTATACTCCTGCGGGCTCATGTATCCAGATAACCGCAGTACGCCACGATGATGCAGTTGCACTTTATGTCTGCGACAACGGGCCCGGTATCCCGGATGAACTAAAGGAACGTGTTTTTGAAATGTTCTTTACCGGGGGCAATCCGATTGGCGACAGCCGCCGAAGTCTTGGGCTTGGGCTTACTCTCTGTCAAGCCATCATTCATGCACATAATGGCGAAATAACGCTGAAAGACAATTCGCCGCATGGCTGCATCTTTTCCTTTACAGTACCGCTTAGTGAGGTGAACCTAAATGAATAAGCCGCTCGTCCTCGTTGTAGAAGATGATACCCCGGTGCGCAATTTAATCACGACGACGCTGAAAACTCACGAATACAGGTATCTCTCAGCTCCAAACGGCGCAAGCGCCGTAATGGAGGCGCTGTCTCATAATCCGGATATTGTGCTGCTTGATCTGGGGCTGCCGGATATGGACGGCGTGGAGATCATCCAAAAAATCCGTTCGTGGTCGAATATGCCGATCATCGTGATCAGTGCCAGAACGGAGGATTCTGATAAAATCGGGGCGTTGGATGCTGGGGCAGACGATTACCTGACGAAGCCCTTTTCCGTGGACGAGCTGTTGGCGCGGCTGCGGGTGACGCAGCGAAGATTAGCGTTGATGAAAGCGGATACGGCGCAGGAAACTCCAATTTTTACGAACGGTGCGCTGAAAATCGACTATGCGGCAGGCTGCGCATATCTTGATGGTGCAGAACTGCACCTGACGCCCATCGAATACAAGCTGCTGTGCCTGCTCTCCAAAAATGTAGGTAAGGTTTTGACACACACCTACATCACGCAGCAGATTTGGGGCAGTAGTTGGGAAAACGATATTGCCTCCCTACGGGTATTTATGGCGACTCTGCGCAAAAAGCTGGAAAATGGGAAAGACGGGCAGCAATACATACAAACGCACATCGGCATCGGCTACCGGATGCTGCGGATAGAATGAACGGCGTTCAGCCTTTTCCGTAAAACAGAATAAAATTACAATGCGGTGCGGCCTCTTGAAAGGCAGCACCGCATGTTCTATTTATCATCTTCCAGCATACGATACCCGACGCCAAGCTCATTGATGATATAGCGCTTTTCATCGGGCGTCACGCCCATCTTCTTTCGGATGTTCTTCATGTTGACTTGCAGCTTCTTAACGCTGCCATAATCCGAATATCCCCAAACCGCACGGATGATTGCGGCATAAGTCAGCACCTTTCCGGCATGGATAGAGAGATAGGCTATGATGTTGTATTCGGTCTGTGTCAGGTCGATTTCGTCCTTGCCGACAAAGACCTGTCTTTTATCATAGTCGATCAGCAAATCTTGAAGCTGGTATTTGCCGCTGGGTGTACTCTCATTTTCTGCTCCCTGCCGATGACTGCGGAGAACGGCACGAATACGGGCCAGCAATTCTTCTGTACCGAATGGCTTTGTAATATAATCATTTGCGCCCAAATCCAATGCCGTCACCTTGTCCCTTTCGTTGGAACGAGCAGACAGGACAATGATAGGAACCGTGTCCGATTCCCGGACTTCCTGAATCAAGTCCAGACCATCCCGATCTGGCAGGCCAAGATCCAGAATGATTAAATCTGGATGGTGTGAAGCATACATCATTATCCCAAGCGTACAGGTTTCAGCACAAATCACCTGATAGTCGCTGGTTTCCAGATTTGCTTTGATGAAACTGCGGGTGTTGGCTGCATCCTCTACAATCAGAATCTTATATTTGTTATTGCTCATCGTCACACTTTCTTTCCAGAGAAAAGCGGAATACAGCGCCGCCGCCTATTCTATTTTCTGCGGTGATCTCGCCGCCGTGGGCTTTGATAATAGCGGCACATACCGATAATCCGATCCCCATATTGCTGCGAGTCCCATCCACCGGCGCGGCGGACTTTTCATAGCTTCCGGCAAAAATCTTGTCCAGCGCATCCTCCGGAATACCGTAGCCATTGTCAGAAACCTCAAATACCGCCTTGTCCCCCGCAAGGGAAACCGACAGTATCAGTTCCGTCATACCTTTTGCGTGAAAAACGGCGTTTTCCAGCAAATTCAGCAATACCTGCTCAATAAGAATGGAATCCATCGGAATATCCACGAAATCATCCGGTATTCTTGTAATCACCTTTTGATTTGGATGCTTCTTTGAAAACTTCATGAGAACCGAGTCGATCAGCTCGTCCAGAACAGTCGGCGTTTTAACGACCTCGACCTTTGCATCGTCAATCCTTGTAACGGACAGCAGGTTTTCGACCATACGGATCAGCCATTCACTATCCTCTTGAATTTCACCCAGCAGCTTTAACTGCTGCTCTTTTGGGAGCGCGTCATACTTGGAAATGAGCGTCGAGGTCGAGCCGTATATTGAGGTGAGGGGTGTACGCAGGTCGTGGGAGATTGCCCGCAGCAGGTTGCCGCGCATCCTCTCTTTTTCACTTTCTGAACGCAATTTCTCCTGTTCCCGCACCCGAAGCATTTCCTGCTCTCTGATTCGAATGTTCAGCGTACTGGTGGAAACAGCGACAATCAGCATAATAACAGCGGAGAAGATGCTTTCCTCCACAAAGAAATCAAAAGCATAGTATGGATAGGTAAACGCAAAATTTACCGCGAACACGCTGACGATAGCCGAAGTGATACCGTAGAGATACCCATGCGTTTTCAGCGAAATCAGAAACACGCCGAATACAAAAATCATGGGGACCAGCGTCTGCGTTATGAAGATTTTCTGGATCAGAAGATTAACGGCAAAGACGCAGAAAAAAATAATGACCGAAAACAGAATATCTTTTTGTCGTTGGTGGCTTTTCATGGCAATCTCTCCAAAGGTGCTTTTTAACCATTTAATTATACTCCATGAGAAGAAGCGCATCAAGATTTTAAGCAGGACGACATTGCCCTGCACCTGTTTCTTTACCGAATCTACACCGCAGAAATGATATAATAAGAGTGCGCAAGGCTGTACGCTGCATAAGCGGCAAACGGTCAATAGGTGCGCAAGGAAAAGGAAGGGCCTTTCGTGGAATACGACAGTAGCGATGACACCGAAAACTGCTCTTATATGGCCTGTTCATATGTGGCATATCTACGCCCTTTGCTGCGGTATCGGGTATAGGTGTGTCTTTTTTGCATGAAATGATCGTATGAACAGAACATAAAGGAGTTTGAAATGAATTATTTTGGAAGCATTTTCGCAATGGTGGCCTGCATCGTCATGTCCGCCTATTTCAGCGCCACAGAAACGGCGTTCTCGTCCCTGAATAAGACCCGCCTCAAGGTGTTGGCGGACAACGGAAACAAGCGGGCAGCGCTGGCGCTCAAGCTGTCCGAAGATTATGACAAGCTGATCTCCACCATCCTGATCGGCAACAATATCGTCAATATCATGGTGGCATCCATCGGCGCACTTCTGTTCGTCGGACTTTACGGCGACATCGGCGCGACGGTCTCTACGGTCGTCGTAACGATCGTTGTTTTGATTTTTGGCGAGATCACCCCCAAGAGTGTTGCAAAGGACGCCCCTGAACGCTTTGCCTTGTTCAGCGCGCCCTTTATCCGCCTTTGGATTTTGGTCTTGACGCCGCTGAATGTTCTCTTTTCCCAGTGGAAAAAGTTTGTTTCCCGCTTCTTCAAGACGGATGACAACGCAAAAATGTCCCACGAGGAACTGCTCCTTTTCATGGAGGACATGGAGCAGGACGGTGGCATTGATGAAAACGAGGGTGAGCTGCTGCGCAATGCTCTTGAGTTCCGCGACCTGACGGCGGCAGAAATTCTGACCCATCGAATCGACTTGGAGGCCGTGGACATCGGCGAAAGTCACGAGGAAATTGCCAGAGCCTTTACGCAGTCCCGCTTTTCCCGCCTACTGGTCTACCGGGATACTATCGATCAGATCGTCGGCGTTCTTCATCAGAAGGATTTCTATATCAACGGCAAGATGACGGATCAAACCATTGCGGAGATTATGACGGAACCGCTGTTTGTCTATCAGCACACAAAAATCCGGGATATTCTAAAAATGCTCCAGCATCAGAAGTCCCACGTCGCCGTTGTTGTGGATGACTTTGGCGGGACGCTCGGTATTGTTACGATGGAGGATATTCTGGAAGAACTGGTCGGTGAAATTTGGGACGAACACGACGAGGTGGAAGAAGATTTTGAAAAGCTGGACGAGAATACCTACCGCGTGGACTGCTCCGTCAGCTTAGAAGATTTTATGGAATTCTTTGCTGTCAAACTGAAATCGGACAGCGTTTCCGTTGGCGGATGGGTCATGGAGCAACTAAACAGAGTCCCGGTCAAGGGTGAATCTTTTCATGTTCAACATCTGGAGATCACGGTCTCTGAGCTGAGTGCATACAGAGTGTCGTCCATTACTGTCATGCAATGTGACTCTATTTTAGAATGTGCGCAATAACAGCGTGGAGGGGATATGGCTAAAAAAACACAGGGTACTGACACCAAACAGCACGATATTGCTGCACCGCCGGAGAACAGGCCGCTCGACAAAAGCATTGTTCGATCCATCATTCGCGCATTGCTGCTGATTATTCTTTTTGCTTGGGCTTTAATGAACCTCGATGCCGTAATGAAATTTCTCGGAAAAGTGATCTCACTGTTCTCACCGTTTCTAATTGGTGGAGGTATCGCTTTTCTAATCAATGTCGTCCTTAATCCACTTGAACGTTGCTGGAACAAGGTATGCAAAAAAGCCCCTGCAAAGCTGGCAAGACCCGTTTGCCTCACTTTAAGTGCTGTTCTTGTGTTTGGGATTTTGTTTGCCGTAGTGTTTATGATGATTCCGAGTCTGCGGGAATCCGGCGATGAGTTTATTCAGAATATTCCGTTTTATGTTGATGAAATTGGGTGCTGGTGGGCAGATACTGTTCACTTTGCAGCAAAGTACAACATCGTTTTGCCGGAATATGCAATCGACTCCGATCTGCTGATTGAGAAAATTACGACCTTTATCAACGACGAAGGCAGCGGAATCATTACAGTAACATGGGGCGCGGCCACATCCATCCTTTCCGGCTTGGTTGACGTGCTTTTGGCGTTCGTTTTTGCTTTGTATCTGCTGGCAAAAAAAGAAGTGGTTGCAACCCACTTAAAAAAGCTGATCACAACGGTGCTTCCACAAACGAGGGCAAGGCGACTTCTGAGCATCGCTTCGCTGACGAATCAAACCTTTACCAACTTTGTCAGCGGACAGCTTACCGAGGCTGTCATTATTGGAGTCCTCTGCTTCTTTGGGATGCTGATTCTGAGGATTCCCTATGCCGGTGCCGTTTCCGCATTTGTTGCTGTTACCGCGTTAGTGCCGATCTTCGGCGCATGGCTCGGCGGCGGTCTTGGTGCATTTCTGATCCTGTTGGCGGAACCCATCAAAGCGGTGTGGTTCATTGTTTATCTGCTGATTCTACAACAGGTAGAGGGCAATTTGATTTATCCAAAAGTTGTTGGAAAATCGGTCGGCCTACCCGGACTGCTTGTGCTAATGGCTGTCACGATTGGAGGCGGGGCGTTTGGTGTCTTGGGGATGCTTTTCAGCGTTCCGGTCTGTGCGGTGCTATATAGTCTTTATCTGGAGTTCATGCAGAAATCAGACGCCCGGAGTTGAACCTTTCACGATTGATTGCCTTTGAAAATAAGGAACCTGTTGACAAAGTCAAAAAAAATAAAACGCAGCCCCCGAATGTCTCATTCGGGGGCTGCGTTTTGCTTTCTTTACCGACGCCGACGCCCACGCCGGGCAGGGAGAAACTTTCGCACGATGGTTGTCACAAGCCCGCGCTCATAGCGGTTCATGCCGAACAGCCACATGCACGCACCGTAGAGCAGCGCGAACGCGGACGCGATTCCGGCGACGCCGAAGTACGATGTCGGATAGACGTAAATCGCGAGCAGCACCGCCGCGATAAACGGCAGGAGCATGGACGGGAGCAGGTGGAAGATGTGCTTCCAGAACATCGGGATGTTCAGGCCGATGCGCTTGTGGTAGTACCAGTTCATGAGCGTGACGTTGCCGATGAGCGTGGCGATGGCCGTGCCGATGGCGGAGCCGAGCCCCTCCCACTTCCAGCAAAGGGGGATGCTGATGAGGATGTTCCCGATCAGAACGGCCAGATACAGAAATGAGCGGAATTTGTGCATGTTCATCGCCTGCTGGATGATGGTGCCGAGCGTCTGGATGTTCGTCCAGAGACAGGTAAACATCAGTAGCAACGCGATCCAGTAACGTGTGTCGGCGTAGGCCGCGCTCTGACCCCACAGGGCAAGAAAACCGCGTCCCACGGCCACAAAGCCAAGCAGAATGCACCCGAGCAGGATGAACTGCAGTCGCCCGACCTTTGTAAACATCGCGTCGAGTTCACGCATGGGGCGGGCCTCGGCGACGAGACGGTGCACCTGCGGGGTGAGGACGTTCGAGACGGCGGTCGCGAACGTCAGGAAGTAGATGTTCACCTGCGAGGCGACGGTATAGACCGTGACGGCGGTACTGCCGTGGATCCAGCCAAGGAGCTGGCGGTCGATGCTCCAGTTGATGTTCTCGACCACGATGCCGATGAATACATACAGCATGAACGAGAACATCTCGCGGATGAGCTTGAAGTCGTGGCTGGTATAGGGGCCGAAGCGGAAGGTGATCTTCAGCTTGAAGACGCAGTAGCCGATGTTGATGATGCCGCTGAGGATCGTGAAGATCAGCGAGAGTACCGTCATCGCGACGGAGCGGTATCCTATCAGCAGCAAGGGGATCATAATCAGCGGGTTGAGTACCTGCTTTCCCATGGCGACGATCTTCTGGAAGAGATAGCGCTCATGGATTGTGACATAGGACTCGAAGACCGTGATAGGGAAGGTGAGCGCGGCGTTGACCGTCATGATCCGAAGGAGCTTTACGCCGAGGGCAACCTCCTCCGCGGTGAGCTTTGTGCCGAAGATGACGCTCCCGTGATAGCTCAGCCACAGGCCGATGATGAGCACGACCGTCCCCTGCACAGTGTAGGCCAGCAGGAACATGCCGTTGAGCTTGCGCATGCCGTCCCTATCGTCCGCGGCCTTGAAGCGGGAATAGTAGCGAACATACGCGCTGCCGAGGCCGAAGGAGAGCAGGCTCAGATACGAGATAATGGGGAGTACAAACTGATAGACGCCATACTCGCTGTCACCGAGACGGCCGATCATGATCGGCGTATAGACGAAGGAGATGACGGTGCTCAGTATGATGGAGACATAGGACAGCACCGCACCGACACGCACCTGATTGACTTTCACGCGGGCACCTCCAGAAAGGGTCGATTATTGTACGTCAGATAATTCATAACACCTTATTATAGCGCTGTTTTGCCGTTCTGTAAAGCAAAAAATCCGCGTTCCCCGGACTCAGGTAACAGACCGGGAAACGCGGAGGACTCGGCGGACGGGTGCATCTGCCGCTGTGTGCGCGGCGGCAGCGGCCCGGCGCTGGGTCTGATTTTGCTGCAGCGGCGCGGGGAAAGAGCCCGCGCCGCCGAAGTAACGTCAGTATAGCACAGACTGCGCGTATTTGCAAGCACGCTTACTGCGCCGCCCGCTTCTTGGCAGGCATCGGAATCTGCGCCAGCAGCACCGCGATGAACATCAGCACGCAGCCGATATACTCGCGCGCGGACATGGACTGGTGCAGGACAATCGCACCCGCGATGACAGCAAATACGCTCTCAAGGCTCAGCAGGATCGTCACGACCGTGGGGTTCGAGTCCTTCTGCGCGAGAATCTGCAGTGTATAGCCGATGCCGCAGGAGAAAACGCCCATGTACAGCAGCGGCAGGATGTTCGACAGCAGCGCATGCAGATCGACGTTGTCGAAAATCAGCATACAGACGGCCGACCACGACCCGGCGAACAGAAACTGGATGCAGCTGAGCTTCACCCCGTCGCAGAAGGCGGTGAAGTGGTCGATCACGAGGATATGTACCGCGAAGCACACCGCGCATACCAGCACCAGCAGGTCACCCGCCGCGAGAGAAAAGCTCCCCTTCATGCAAAGCAGGTACAGCGCCGCGACCGAGAGCGCGACCGCGACCCACACGGGCGGGTCGACCTTGCGCCTAAAGAACAGACCGAACACAGGCACCAGCACCACATACAGCGCCGTCAGAAAGCCGGCCTTGCCGCTGTCGGTACCGGCGACCATGCCCGCCTGCTGGAAATTCGAGGCAAAGGCGAGCGCCGTTCCGCAGCAGAAGCCACCAAGCCAGAGCTGCCGGCGTGCGGACTTTTTCTCCTCGCGGGAGAGGGAGGGACGCTCCTCCTTTTTCTCCGCGGCGGCGCGCACGGTGACCAGCACCAGCAGCGCGAGCGTCGCGATATAATAGCGCGAGGCGTTGAAGGTGAACGCGCCCATGACGTCGGCGCAGATGTCCTGCGCCACGAACGACGTGCCCCAGATAAAGGCGGTGAGAATCGGGAAGACCACTTGACGAACCTGATTGTGTTTCATCGGAGAATCAACCTTTCCGTTTATTTTCCGTCATCCTCTCGGATAGGATTGACGTGCCATTTAAACTTTTTCTCCGTGCCGGAGAGCAGACGCTGGATGTTGCCGCGGTGGCACCAGATCACGAGCGCCGCGATGGCGGCGGAGAGAACGGTATAAAGGACGTTGTGCGAAAAGACGAAAAACGTAGTGACGGGCATGCTCGCCGTGGCGGCAATGGAGCCGAGGGAGACATATTTCGTCGAGAGCCACAGCACCACGAACAGCCCCCACGCCACGAGCGCCACGCGCCAGTCGAGCATTAGGACGATCGTGCCGCCGGAGAGAATGCCCTTGCCGCCGCGGAAGCCGAAGAACACAGGGAACATGTGCCCGAGCTCGCAGCCGATGCCCGCGATGAGCAGACCCAGCGTCCAGTCGCCGAGGAGGCTGTGGAACATGTAGCCGCCGATAAGGCAGGCAACAACGGTCTTACCCATATCGAAGGCGATGACCATGAGCGCGTATTTCGCGCCGTAGGTGCGGTAGAAATTCGTCAGACCGGCGTTGCCGCTGCCGTGCTGACGGACGTCGTCATGGATGACGAAGTGAGAAGTCATGACCGAGCCGTTGATGCAACCGAGAAAATACGATACCAGCAGCACCACCGCCGCCGCAAACAGATTGGACATGGTTATGCGTCCTCCTCACCCTTCTGACGGATGCTCATAATGATGGGCGTGCCCTCCAGACCGAACACGCTGCGAATCTGGTTTTCCAGATACCGGCGGTAGGAGAAGTGGAAGAGCTTTTTGTCGTTGCAGAACACGACGAAGTGCGGCGGCTTGATGCCGACCTGCGTCATGTAATAGATCTTCAGGCGGCGGCCCTTGTCCGTCGGGGGCTGGACGCGCGTCTGCGCGTCGGCGAGGACGGAGTTGAGCATGCCCGTCGTGATGCGGGTCGTGGCCTGGTTGTTCACATACTGGATCAGCTCGAACAGCCGCGTCACGCGCTGGCCGGTGAGCGCGGAGATGAACAGGATCGGCGCGTAGGTCATATAGCTCAGGTCGCGGCGGATGTCCTCGCGCATGCGGTCCATCGTCTTGCCGTCCTTTTCCACGAGATCCCACTTGTTCACGACAATGATGCAGGCCTTGCCCGCCTCATGTGCAAGCCCCGCGACCTTCGTGTCCTGCTCGGTCACGCCCTCGGTCGCGTCGATGAGAATCAGGCACACGTCCGAGCGCTCGATGGCCATCGTCGCGCGCAGGACGCTGTATTTCTCGATGCTGTCGTCGACCTTCGACTTCTTGCGCATGCCGGCGGTGTCGATGAAGTTGAACTTGCCCGTCTCGTTTTCAAAGTACGAGTCGATGGCGTCGCGCGTCGTGCCCGCGACGTTGCTGACAATGACGCGCTGCTCGCCGAGAATGCGGTTTGTGAGCGAGGACTTGCCGACGTTGGGCTTTCCGATGATGGCGACCTGAATGACGTCGTCATCGTCCTGCTCGTCGTCCTCCGGCGGGAAATACTGCAGACATGCGTCGAGCAGGTCGCCCGTGCCGTGGCCGTGGACGGCGGAGACGGCGATCGGGTCGCCGAGACCGAGGTTATAGAACTCGTAGAACTCGGGATCGGCGGGACCGG
>OLRH01001433.1_pt1 | contig 12410 bp, 10 predicted proteins | sample 1672321 | NCBI WGS metagenome assembly OLRH01 (sample SAMEA3136671, study PRJEB25190) | human gut metagenome | reverse complement strand
TACGCACCGCCGCCGGAGCCGCGGCGCACAACATCCTGCAGGATGCTGCGCATCAGGTAAGCCGTGGTCTTCTTCATGGCCACATGGGACTCCGTGTTATTATCGATAATAACATTGCCCTTGGAGTCCTCCACCCGCGAATAGGTCCTGGGGGTGGTGTAGATACCATCGTTTACAAAGGCGCTGTAGGCCGCAGCCATTTCCAGGGTAGTCACTCCGTTTTCAAATCCGCCCAAAGCCATGTTGCCCACCTGCTGAGAATCGGTCTCCGTCAGGGTGGTAAAGCCCAGCTTCTCGGTCATGAATTTATAAGAATTGTAGGTGCCGTACATCAGATTTGTCCGCACGGCGCAGGTATTCAGGGATTGCACAACGGCCTCGCGCATGCTGGTCAGACCGCTGTAAACCCTGGTGACGTTTCTGGGCCAGGCGCTGCCGTTAAGGTCAATGGGATAGTCGTCAATGATGGCGGCCGCCGTAATGGTGCCGTTGTCCAGTGCCGGGGCATAGGTGCTGACAGGCTTGGCCGCCGAGCCGCAGGGCCGCACCTCCGTAGCCCAGTTCCAGGCCCGGTCCGCAGTCTTTACGCCCGTGCCGCCCACCATGGCTACCACATCACCGGTATACGGATCCATCACCGTCATGGCGATTTGCAGGGGCTGATCGTAGGAGTCGGTCTGCTGCTGATACTCCGTGGTCTCAAACTCCTCCTCGGCGATCTTCTGGTACGCCAGGTTCTGGGTGGTATAAATCTTGTAGCCGCCGCTGTACACCATACCAACGGCCCTCTCATAGGCGCTGATGACCTTGCCCTCGCTGTCGGGCTTGCTGTCCTGCAGGTCATAGATCTCCACGAATTTCCTCGCCACATCCTCGATCACCTGGTCGGTGAAATAGGAGTTGTTGGCCTTTGTCACCTTTTCGCCGGTCTCCTCCTCGACGGTCGGTGCCACATAGCCCTCCACCTGTTGGCCAAGGCAGTTATAGCCGTTGGTAAAGACCACCTCCTCGTTGCAGGCGGCCTCATAGTCCTCCTTCTCCTTGATCATGCCCTGCTTATACATATTCTCCAGCACCATCAGCTGGCGGCTGCGGTTGTTCTCCAGGGTCCAATCGCTGATGAGAGGATCATAGCGGGAGGGATTGTTGGTAATGGCAATGAGGCTGGCGCACTCCGCCACGGACAGATCCTGAGCATCCTTGCCGAAATACATCCGGGACGCCGTCTGCGCACCGTAGCAGGACTCGCCGAAATACACCGTATTGAGATAGGTGTCGAGAATCACGTCCTTGTCGTACTGCTTTTCCAGCTGCAGCGCCCGGTAGATCTCCGTCACCTTGCGTTTGACGGTGGTCTCGTCGTTGCCGGTGATGTTCTTGATAAGCTGCTGGGTGATGGTAGACCCGCCCTGTACGCCGCTGCCGGTGATGGTGCTGAGCACAGCCCGGGCGGTGCCCTTCCAATCCACGCCCTTGTGCTTGTAAAAGCGCTTGTCCTCGATGGCCACCGCCGCATCCCGCAGGCTCTGAGGGATTTGGTCGCTTGTAAGGAGGATGCGGTTCTCGCCATCATACAGGGTCTGATACAGCTTGTATTCCTCCGTGTCGGAATCCTTGGCGTACATCTCGGTGGCCAGGGACATGTCATAGGCGGCCAAATCCACCTCCACCTTGTTCTTCATAGTGCGGTTAATGTACATGGAGAACAGAATGGAGAAAAAGATTATCGTCAGCAGCAGCACTGCAAAGATGGTCCCCACAATGAACCACGCCTTGCGCCGCCTGGTCTGTACCTCCCGGGGGGATCTCTTGGTATGGCCCTCTCCCTGGATCTTATGCAGCTGATTCTCAGCGGATTTTTTTATTTTTTCGGCGCTCTGCTTCAGCTCGTTTCCCAGGCGATGTTCGCTTCGCTTGTGTTGGCTCATAACGGGGCACCTTCCTTTCTTTCGGAATTTTTGTGTATTCTTTTAAATTCAAATCATTTTAATACCATCGATCAACAAGGGCAAACGACGGTAAAAATCCACTATAAATTTTATTTTACCATGGCTGTCAACCTGGAATAAAGAACTTTTTTGTTTAAAATATGCGATTATACCTGCAAATCACATAATTACAATTATTTTTTACACGTTAAATGTTTCTGATTTGCCATTTTTTGTCTGAAACCGTTCTTGCAATCCGGAGCAAAATACATTATAGTGTTTCCTATCATAAGCAAGGAGGTATTCCCCTATGAGCGACGAATTCGGCCCCAATTTCATCACCATTACCGACGAGGACGGCAACGACATCGAGCTGGAATATGTGGACGCCCTGGAGCATAACGGTGTGACCTATATGGCCTTTTTCCCCACAGCAGACACGGAGGAGGAAGCAGAGAGCGCCCAGGATTTTGGCCTGGTGATTCTAAAGTCCGTAATGGAAAACGGCGAGGAACTGCTGGCCACCCCTGATACCGATGAGGAATTGAACGAGGTCTTCGACCTGTTCACTCAGCAGTTTTTGGAGGACGAGGAATAAATCTGGCATTCATTCCCCTGTCATTCCGAGGGAGCGCAGCGACCGTGGGAATCCGCTCTTTCGGCCCTGATCCGCTTCAGAATATTGGATTTTATCGATTTGGATGCGGATTGCCACAGCCTGTGTGCGCACCGGCTTCGCAATGACAGCTTTTCCCCGCCCCTGAAATTTCCTGACCATTCCGCCGAAAACCCCTTTCTTTTTCCCGGGGCATATGCTACAATAAGCTTGCCGGCGGCCCCTGGCCTCCGACCGATCCCGTCCGGTGGGCAGCAGTCTGTTTATCCTCACATTTTGTTATAGGGGATGTCGGATCAATATGTGAACTGCAGGCCTCCCGGCTGCCGTCTGCGGCTGGAAGTTGGAAGCAACGAAGCATGTTGGAGACAACCCACCTGCTGATTCGGTGCAGGTTATAACTTGGCTGCTGCCCCCTGGGCGGGATCTTTTTTGCAAGCCCTGCAGGGGCGGACGATTCTGTCCGCTCCTTTTTTATTTTTCATAGGTGCCGGCAGCTGCCCGCCGGCGGCGCCCTATCGATTCTTGCCCGCCGGCGTCACCGCCGTTACGCGCAGTGCCTTCACGGCAGGGCAAGCGGTCCCTGCCCTACACTACTTTTTCTCCCACTTTTCTTTTTTCTCTTGCAAAAGTAGTGCAAAGCCTATATAATGACAGGGAATGTTACTCCTATTTGCCCGAATGATATATCACCAAACGAGAGGAATGAACCATCCATGAGTGCATCCAGAGAAAAAAAGAACCGCCAGGTCTTCGCCGCCAGCGGTGCTGCAGACCCCAAGGCCGTCCGTGCCGCGGAGGAAAAGGCCAAGCAGCGCAAGTCTACGCTGCTCTATGGCGCCGTTGCCGTGGCTTTCGTAGTGGTAGCCGTTTTGGTCCTGCTGTGGAACTCCAATGTGATTCAGCGCGGCAAGACCGCCCTGACCATCGGGGACGAGAATTATTCCGCCGCTCAGGTGCAGTACAGCTACTACGCCGCTTATACCGAGGTCCGTTCCTCCAATTATTATAGCTATATGGGTATTGACACCAGTAAGAGCCTGGCCGGCCAGACCATGTCCGATACGGCCAAAGCCCTTTTGGGTGTCACCGATGAGGGCATCACCTGGGATAAGTACCTGCTTGACAAGGCGAAGTCTAACCTGGCGTCCAGCCAATCCCTGCTGGCCGCCGCCGAAAAGGACGGCTTCACCTGGACGGACGATATGCAGGCCGACTATGACGATCTTATCAAGACCTTCAAGGAGGCCGCCAAAAAGGCCGGTTACTCCTATAAGAATTATATCAAGGCCATGTACGGCACCTTGGTGACCCCGGGTATTTTCGAGGAAATGGCCAAGAATTCCGTTCTGCTCTCTGCCTTCCAGAACAATCATCTCAATAGCCTGAACTATACCGATGAGCAGATCGAGCAGTATTACCAGGATAACCAATCCACCTTCAATGTTGCCGCCTATGACTATATCCGCTTCAGCGGCACCACCTCCGCCACCAAGGATGAAAACGGCAACACCGTAGACGCCACCCAGGAGCAGATGGACGCTGCCATTGCCGCCGCCAAGGACGGCGCTGATGCCGCTCTGTCCCGCTTCCAAAACGGCGAAAGCCTGGAGGCTATCGCCAAGGACTATGACATCGCCTCCTATTCCTCCGTCACCGACGGTGCCAACAAGGGCGACACTCTTTCCGCCTGGGCCTTTGACGCGGCCCGCACCGCCGGAGAGACCGCCGTGCTGGACGATGGCACCAACTACTATGTGGTGCAGTTCCACAGCGTCGGCCGCCAGGAGTATAACACTGTAGACGTGCGCCACATTCTGATTCGGGTGGATAGCTCCACCCTGGACTCCAAGTCCGACTCCTATGAGCAGGACCTGGCCGACCTGAAGAGCCAGAAGAAGGCTGAGGCGGAAAAGGTCTATCAGGAGTGGAAGGACGGCGCCGCCACCGAGGCCTCCTTTGCGGAGCTGGCTGACAAGTATTCCGCCGATTCTCCCAAGGGCGGCCTGTATGAGCAGGTCTATAAGGGTCAGATGGTTACCGCCTTCAATGACTGGTGCTTTGACGCCGCCCGTAAGGCCGGCGATACCGACATCGTGGAAACCAGCTACGGCTATCACATCATATACTTTATAGGCCAGGATCTCCCCTATTGGCAGGTTCGCGTCACCAACACCATGAAAAACAACGCCATGAACACGTGGCTGGAATCCCTGCAGCAGGACTACACCATCACGGAAGGCTCCGGCATGAAGTATGTGGGCTGATTTTTCTCAATTTATTCCCGCAGCCCCGACAAGATTTTTTTGAAAGCTGAGCAGGCCGGCGAAGCAAATCGCCGGCCTGCTTTTTTGAGGTTTTACTATGCAAGATATTTTTCTGCGCACCCGCATGATCCTGGGCGATGCCGCCATGGAGTCCCTGGCGGGCAGCCATGTGGCGGTATTCGGTTTGGGCGGCGTGGGCAGCTATGCCGTGGAGGCTCTGGCTCGCTCCGGCGTAGGCCAGCTGACCCTTGTGGACCGGGATACCGTTAGTCCCTCCAATATCAACCGCCAGCTCTATGCCCTGCAGTCCACCATCGGCCAGCCCAAGGTGGAGGCGGCCGCCCGGCGCTGCCTGGACATCAATCCCGCCCTCCGCATTCATACCATTTGCAAGACCTATGATGCCGAGCATCGAGAGGAGTTTTTCGCCGCCCCATACGATTTTATCATCGATGCCATTGATTTAGTCTCCTGCAAGCTGGACCTGATCTCCCAAGCCCAAGGCCGGGGCATCCCCATCATCAGCGCCCTGGGCACCGGCAACAAGCTGGACCCCACCCGCCTGTGCATTTCGGACATTTCCAAGACCTCCGGCTGTCCCCTGGCCCGGGTCATGCGCCGGGAGCTGAAGGCCCGGGGCATCCGCCATCTGCCGGTGGTCTTCAGCCCTGAGGAGGCCGCCGAGATCCGCCAGCTGGATACCCCCGACCCCGGCCGCCGCAGCGTCCCGGCCAGTGTGGCCTGGGTACCATCCTGCGCAGGGCTCATGCTGGGTGGCTATGTGGTGCAGGAGCTGTGCAAAAAGGAGGTAGAACAATGATTCTATTAGGTGCGGCGGTCAATGGGGCCGCCATCGCAGCCGGTGGCTTTGTGGGCCTGTTTGCAGGCAGATTTCTGCCGGATCGGCTGCAAAAAACGCTGATGTGCGCTTTGGCCCTTGTGGTCATCGGCATTGCCGTTCCCGGCATTGATGACTCGCAAAAGCCCCTGGTCCCCATTCTCTCCATGGTGCTGGGGACCCTGCTGGGCGAGCTTTTGGACCTGGACAGTGCGGTGATCCGCCTGGGCGATTGGCTGCAGCGGAAAACCGGCGGCAAGGGACGGTTCACCGACGGCTTTGTCAACGGTACCATGGTCTTTGCCGTGGGGGCCATGGCCATTATGGGTGCGCTGAACAGCGGCCTGCAGGGGGACCATACCATTCTTTTTTCCAAATCGGTCATCGACGGCATCTCTGCCCTGATCTTTGCCTCTACCTTGGGTGTGGGTGTACTCTGCTCCGCCGTGCCGGTATTTTTGTGGGAAGGGCTCATCGCCCTTTCGGCTTCCCTGCTCGCGCCCCTGCTGGGCACGGATGTCATTGCGGAGATCAACTCCATCGGCTCCCTGCTCCTTTTGGCCATCAGCCTGAATATGCTGGGCCTTACCAAGATCCGCTTGATGAACCTGGTGCCGGCCATGCTTTTCCCCATTCTGCTGTGCAGATTCTTATGAGAAAATAAGGGTAGTCCCTCGGGGACTACCCTTATCTTTTTTATTGGGAACTTTTCCCATACAGCATATAGAGTATAACCCCCAGGCCGCAGCCGCCTGCCATATTACCCAGGGTCACAGGCCCCAGATTCCGTAAGAAGTCCAGCCATGTCACTTCCGCCCCACCGGAGAGAAGGATCCCCGCCGGGAGATAGAACATATTGGCAATGCTGTGCTCAAAGCCACACAGGACAAACAGAAAAATGGGCCCGTACAAGGAAACCACTTTGCCCCCGGCGGACCCTGCGCAAAAGGCCATCCACACCGCCAGGCACACCAGGAGATTACACAGAACTCCCCGCAAAAAGGCCGCGCCGAAGGGTAAACTCGCCTTGGCGGCAGCTGTGGCAATGGCTGCGGGTGCGATGCTATCCAAAACGCCGCATCGTACTACAATAAATGCTATCACGATGCTGCCTATCAGGTTCCCGCAGTATACTATGGCCCAGCTGGCCATGGTCCTGCCCCCGGTGATGTCTCCCCGCAGCAGCGGCAGAAGGAAAAGGCAGTTGCCCGTGAACAGCTCGCTCCCCGCCAAAATCACCATGGCCAGGCCCGCCGGAAAAATCGCGGCGGAGGCGATCTTTCCCGCCAGGGCGCCGCCTACGGACGCCGCCGTCCCCGCCAGAGCAATGAACATCCCCGCCAGAATCCCCAAAATCAGCAGCCGGGGAACGCTCTGCCTCGTTCTGTTTTTTGCGGTGGCGCAGTAATCCGCCGCTGCCTGTGTAAATGACTTCAGCATTCCGTCTCTCCGTTTCCGCAGCGGGAGCCGCTGCCGTTTTTTTCATTATAGCAAAGGAGCCATTCGGTTGCAATTCCCCATTTCTTGTGATAAAATTTTGACTATAAAAGCAAGGAGGATTGTCCTATGAAATATGGATTTATCGGCACCGGCTGCATGGGCGGCGCCCTGGCCACCGCCTGCGCCAAGGCCATCGGCCCGGAAGATATTCTGCTGTCCAACCGCAGCCCGGAAAAAGCCCAGGCTTTGGCGGAGAAGCTGGGTGCGATCCCGGCGGACAATGAGACCATCACCCGGGATTGTGATGTGATCTTTCTGGGTGTGAAGCCCCAGACTATGGCGCAGATGCTCCTGCCCCTGCAGCCTATTCTGACCGGGCGCAGGACACCCTTCGTGCTGGTGTCCATGGCCGCAGGCGTGACCATAGAGGCTCTGCAGGACATGGCCGGCGGGCGCTATCCCGTAGTGCGCATCATGCCCAACACCGCCTGCGCCGTGGGGGCAGGCATGACCACCTACACCTGCTCAGCCGAGGTCACGGACCGGCAGCGGCAGACGGTGCTGGACGCCCTGGCCGCCTCAGGACTCCTGGAGGAGATTGAGGAAGGGCTAATGGGTGCTGCCAGCGCCGTGGCCGGGTGCGGCGGGGCCTATGCCTGCCTGTTTCTGGAGGGGCTGGCGGATGGCGGCGTGCTGTGCGGCCTGCCCCGGAAAAAGGCCCAGCGCATGGCGGCCCAAATGCTCCTGGGCATGGCCACCCAAGCCCTGGAGAGCGGCGAACATACCGGGGCTTTGAAGGACGCCGTATGCTCTCCCGCCGGGTCCACCATCGCCGGCATCCGCAAGCTGGAGTCCATGTCCTTCCGCTCCGCCGCTATGGAGGCGGTCATCGCCGCTTGGGAGCGCGAAAGAGAAATGCAGCAGCAAAAATGATTGCACCAATAAACGGATGCCGCCTGCTAATGCAGGCGGCATCCGTTTATAATCATTTCAGCTGGCATAGATTTTGCCGATGAGCCAGTTCAGGGCCCTGGCAGGCAAAATTTTTGTCAGAAACACCGCCGCCTTATAGGCAAAGCCGATGGTATACAGCGGCTTATGGCCGGTCTTCAAGGCAACGCGGCCCACAAAGGCTCCAGCCTTGGCCGGATCCATGCCGGTCTGCTCGTCATGCTCCATACGCTTTACGGAGCGGCTGATACGGCCGGCATAAATTTCATCCCCCTCAGCCACCTTGCGGCGGGCAGCGGTAAAGCCGGTATGGATATCCCCGGGCATCACGGCGCAGACGGTGATGCCGAAGGGCCGCAGCTCATTGGCAAGGGCCATGGTATAGGAATTGATGGCGGCCTTGGAGGCGGAATAGTAGGTCTGGAACGGAATAGGCACCGGCGCCGCCACAGAGCTTAAATTCACGATACGACCGCCGCCCTGGCTGCGCATGGCGGCGATGACTGCCCGATTCATGCGCACCATGCCGAAGAAATTCACATTGAACTGACGCTCGGCCTCCTCCGTGTCCGTAAACTCCACGGCCCCGCTGATGCCGAAGCCTGCGTTATTCACCAGAATGTCAATTTGCCCGGCCTCCTGCAAAATTTGCTCCACAGCCCGGCGAACAGAGGCCTCGTCCGTCACATCGGCGCTGATATGACGGAGACCCGCCACGCCCTCTGACCGGCGGCTCAGCTCATACACCGTGCAGCCGTTTTTCGCCAGGTACAGGGCCGTTTCCTTACCGATGCCGGAGGTGCCGCCGGTGACCACTGCGATCTTACTCATGAACCAGCACCTCCGCCATAATATCCATGGCCTCGTCCAGCAGGGCCTCGGTATGGGTAGCCATGTAGCTGGTGCGCAGCAGGGCCTCCCCCTCCGGAGTAGCCGGGGGCAGGGTGGGATTCACATACACGCCCCGCTCGTAAATCTTTTTGGCTACATCCAGGGTGCGCATGGTCTCATAGGTATAGATGGGGATGATGGGTGTGGGGGCGTTGAGAGCAGACTCCCGGATTTTGAGGCCCCGGTCTGTGAAGCCCTTGCGGGCATAAAGACTCAGCTCCCGCAGCCGCTCCGGCAGCTCCGGATGCTGCTCCAGCTTGCGCAGGGCTGCCAGGGCTGTGGCGCAGTTGGCAGGAGGAATGGATGCGGAGAAGATAAACGGACGGGAGGCGTGGCGCACATACTCCGCCACCGCCCCTGAGGCCGCCATGTAGCCGCCCAGGGAGGCCAGGGACTTGGAGAAGGTGCCCATATACACATCCACCTGATCCTCCAGCCCAAAGAAGCTTGCGGTGCCGCGGCCGCCATCGCCCAGCACACCCAGGCCGTGGGCATCGTCCACCATGACGCGGGCGCCGTACTTCTTGGCCAGGGCGCAGATTTCCGGGAGCCTTGCAATGTCGCCGCCCATGGAGAACACGCCATCGGTAACGATAAGGGTACCGTTCTGCTCCGGCACACGGGCAAGCTGCTTTTCCAAATCCTCCATATCGCTGTGGCGGTAGCGCAGCATCTTTCCGTAGCTCATCTGGCAGCCGGCATAGATGGAGGCGTGGTTCTCCCGGTCGCAGATCACATAGTCGTGCCGGCCCACCAGGGCACTGATGATGCCCACGTTGGACTGAAAGCCTGTGCCAAAGGTGATGACCGCCTCCTTATGCAGGAACCGGGCCAGCTCCTCCTCCAGCTCCAGGTGCAGCTGGAGGGTGCCGTTGAGAAAACGGGAGCCGCTGCACCCGGTGCCGAACTGCTCCAGTGCCTTTATCCCGGCCTCTATGACCTGTGGGTCTGTGGTGAGGCCCAGGTAGTTATTGGAGCCCAGCATAATACGGCGCTTGCCTTCCATCATAACCTCTACATCCTGCCGGGATTGGAGGGCGTGAAAATAGGGATAAATGCCTTTTTCCTGCAGCTCATTAGCTAAGGAGGGCGCATAGCATTTTTCAAAAATATCCATATGGTTCTCCTTTTGGGGATTGTCTTGTTTTTATGTTAACCCATTATAGGGAATACAGCGGGCATTTGTCAAACAAAATGTTACATTCGGCGAAAATGTGACAGTTTTTTCCTCTTTTATTCACGGAATATTTATATTTCCATGGTATTCTATGGTATACTGATAAAAATTCATTTGTAAAAGTCTCGCAGCGATTGCCGCCCGCAGGCGGCAAAATGGGGATCATTTTTCACCGCGACATATGATGCGTGGGGAAAAAATTCCCCGCAGGCTGCCGGTGTGGAATTTTGCCGTTTACGGCAAAATCATGCCCGCAGCTGACAGCAAATCTTTTGGCAGAAAAAACCGCAGGTTTTTCCGCCCATTAAAAAGGAGACCGCTATGCCGCAGAAACCGTCCCTCACCCAAAAACAAAAAAAGATCGCCGCCGCCTGCACGCTGGCGGTATTTATCCTGCTTTCGGCGGCGGTGTGTTGGTTTGTGGGGCGGCCCATGATCCGATTTGCCAAACAGCCGGAGCTGTTCCGTCAATGGGTGGACAGCCTGGGTCTATGGGGTATGATCGTCTATGTGGGTATGTGTATCTTGCAGGTGGTGGTGGCCATCATCCCCGGGGAGCCCTTGGAAATCTGCGGCGGGTATGCCTTCGGCGGTGTGTGGGGCAGTGTTTTATGTATGCTGGGCCTATTTTTGGGCAGTGTCATTGTGTTTGCCCTGGTACGCAAGCTGGGTCAGCCTATGGCGGAGATCTTCTTCCCCCCGGAAAAGCTGGAAAAGCTGCATTTTCTCAAGCATTCTCCCAAGAGGGATTATCTGTTTTGGCTGATCTTCACCGTGCCAGGCACACCCAAGGATCTGCTGTGCTATTTCGCAGGGTTGACGGATATTAGGTGGGGTGTTTGGCTGCTGCTATGCTCCGTGGGCCGGCTGCCGTCGGTGCTGACATCCACCGTGGGCGGCAGCGCCTTGGGCGGCAGGAGTTACCTGTTTGCGGCCCTTGTCTTTGGCGGAACACTGCTTTTATCCCTGGTGGGGCTACTGATCTACCGCTGCGTATGCCGGCGCCATGAAAAAAACAACTATCCCGAGAAAAAGGCTGAAGATTGACGGTTGCACCGATGAAATGCATATGGTATAATAGCTGCAAGCGGCCATTATGTTTTTCATTTTTTGTCATTTTTCTTCCCGCTTTGGTGGGGCCTGAATAATGTGGCCGCAGTATACCATTCCGCTCTGCGGCATGATATACGACAGGTGATTTGCGGAACGGAATGGGTCACATCCCAGCGGTACCAAGCCGCCGTAGACGGATTTTATGCCGCCGAGGCCATTGGGGCAGCACTGCCCCGAGAAGGGCTCGGCATCAGGCATCCGGAGCCGGAATACTTTCCCCAAATCAGAAGGTCCTTGGCTCTTGGGGGATGCCGGCAGGACCGATAGGGAATAACTATGCCCCCAAAGGGGGATTTTTTTTGTCCCAAGGAGGTAAATATGAAAAAAAAGACGGTTTATAATATCATTATGTTGGCTGTCATCGCCGCCATCGCCGCAGTGGCCGTTCTTCTGGTCGGGCGGCACCTGGGCTGGTTTGACAAGGCCGCCCCGGAGGGTGAGGCCACGGCCATCAGTGCTACCGTGCGCAAGGGCCTGGCCAATCTGGAGCGCGGCGGCATCGCCTCGGAGCTCAAGGGGCAGACGCAGCTGCGCCAAGGCGATGTGATATCCGTGGCCAGCGGATATGTGGCTGTGGAAGCAGACACAGGCAGCCTGATGCTCTCCCAGGGAAGCCAGCTGGAGATCGTGTCAGCGGCGGAGGCGCAGGTGCGCCTGGTAACGGGTGAGGCCTTCTGCCAGGTGGGAGACAAGCCTGTTAAGCTGCAGTACGGTGAACACAACGCCACGCTGCAAAATACCGTGCTGGTGTGTACCGTACGCACGGGGTCTGAAACCATATATGTGCTGGGCGGGGCCGTCAGCGACGGGGAGAACACCTTTACCGCCGGAAAAACCGGCTGCTATGTAGGCCAGGAGCTCTCCGTGCAGGATATGGATCTGCAGGCCCTGAGCTCCTTTGCCCTGGATTGCGTTTTGGGCTGCGGGGGGAGCATCTTCTGCTCGGCAGATGAGGTGCAGGCCGTATTGGACGGACGGAATGTACCGGCGGAGGTCATCCGGCCCGAAAATCCGGAGACCCCGGACACGACCGATACGCCCGATGTATCGGGCAAGCCGGACAAGCCCAATACCTCCAGCAAGCCCAATACCTCCGGCAAGCCCGACACACCCAGCAAGCCCGACACACCCAGCAAGCCCGATGTTCACTTGTAAGCCCAGATTTCTTGCCATTCACCCTTTCAAGAAC
>OLRH01001420.1_pt1 | contig 12473 bp, 18 predicted proteins | sample 1672321 | NCBI WGS metagenome assembly OLRH01 (sample SAMEA3136671, study PRJEB25190) | human gut metagenome | reverse complement strand
CTTCACATTTTCGCGCCCGCCCCGTTTCTCACGAAACGGCTTAGTACCTCTACTCTATCACGTACACCCCATATCCCCATTTTTCACTCGGGAACAATCTCGACGATTCCCCAACAGTAAATGAATTAAACCCATACCTCCAAAATCACATTTTTAGCCTTACAACCTCGGTTTTTCTGTCAATGCTCTATAATTCACCCCGTTTACAGTCGTATTCTTCTCCGATAGCAACAAAGAAAACTAATATTCTGATTGACTTTAGACCCCAGATGTGGTAGAATAAATTAAGGTAAGAGACAACAACTGACGGTCTTTTGCGACAAAGAAAATGAGGTGGACTATGGACACGCAACTTACTCTCTTTGATCAGCCTACGGCTCCTCAGATCAATACCGTACCGCCGACCAGCTGTAAAATCATTCAGTTCCCCGGTACCTCTGCTGTCGAGCCTCCCAAGAAGGTCAACTACCGCAAAGGAGAAGAGCAGACGGTTTTCCCGATCAAGTCTCGTGAGCAGCTTGACGCTATGGCCTCCTGGCTACGGGCCAATGCTGATCCCAAATACCTGCTGGCATTCATCCTGGGTATCAACCTCGGCCTCAGAGCCAACGAGCTTCTGGAACTGAAGTGTTCTGATATTTTCTTCCCTGACGGCAAGATCCGCTACATTGTCGGAGACTACACTGATACCACCGACAAAATCTCAGTCTTTCAGGAGAAGGTAGACAAGCGACGTGGACTCTATCTGAATGAATCATGTGTCCACGCCATTCAGTGGTACTATGGTAACGATGCCGGCCACTACTCTGATGAGTACATCTTCGCTTCCCGTGAAGGTGGTCACATTGAAGTGGACACCCTACGCAAGAAGTTGAAGGATGCGGCTAAGGCTTGCGGGATCAAGCAGAATATCGGTACCCATACCCTGCGGAAGACTTTCGGATACTTCCACTACCAGAGCAACCACGACATTGTGTTCCTCCAGCGTCTTTTCGGTCACTCCAGCGCTCTTATCACCATGCGCTATATCGGAATTGCAGACGAGGAAGAGAAGAAAGCCTACCACGATGTTTCAATCGACCTGTTAGGGGACGTTTGATTTTCTTTGGTGTCCACGCTGCCAGCTGGCAGAAGACTCAAGATACTGGGGATGGGTAGATGACTAAATCGAAAGTGTCTACCCCGCACCTACCTTTTGGGTTAGGCCGCTACCAACTCTCCGTATATCCGCGAGCGAAGCGAGCGGCCTAACTGCAAAAACTTCCCCTTTGCAAATTGGCTATTTTTGCAACTTTTTAGACTACTTTGAGCGTAGCGATATTACCCCTTCCCCTTCTAAGGGACGATTTTCAAATACCCCGTTTGTTGACGAGCGTTTGAGCATCGAAATTTAGAATTTATCACCTCAAAAGTGATAATTCGATTTTGGGGTTCTGAACTTTTGAACATTTTTGGAGGTTTTACTATGTTCCTGAAGAAGCACTCCCAGCCGGAATGGACGCCGGCTGACCGGCAAAGAGAACGGCTGTTGCTGGACTACTTTGCCGCCGAAACAAATCTGGAAGAGCGAGCTAAGGCGGCGATCGTGCGCAAGGGTGTCATTGACCTCTACCCGGACGGCCCGACAAAGATCGTGCCATCAAGGACTTTGAGGCGGCGCAGCACTCTCTGCTCTGTGCGATCGGTACGGTGGATGGGCTGCGAAATGACATGAGGTCTTACATCGCGGCTCACGAGAAGGACTTCGAGGCTACGGCTCGATGGGCAGTCCCGAGTGTCAACATTTCCAGCCATACCATCATCGAAAAGGTCTACCGTGATTTCTTTGCGGCACGGTAATGAGGTACGGTCATGATCGAGATACAAAACACCGGTAGTCTCTTCTATCTTTCTCAAAACGAACATGAGGCTGTGGTCGTCACCACCAACGGCGTGATTCGTAAGAACGGAGATGCCGTACTCGGTAAAGGGCAGGCGCTGGAAGCGAAAAAGCTCGTTCCCGGTTTGGAACATCAGTTAGGTGAGTACCTGCGGCGGTATGGAAACCGCGCATTCTATATGGGTGTCCATAGGGTGGGGGATCACCTTACATCTCTGGTAACATTTCCTACCAAGCACCACTACCGCGACAATTCTGACCTGGATCTTATTATGAGATCTGCGGTACAGCTAAAAGAGATCGCCGCCAAGTTCCAGCTTTCCAAAATCTACCTTCCGCCTGTTGGCTGTGGTCTGGGCAAGCTGGACTATGAGAAGCAGGTGCGGCTTGTTCTCAATCAGGTATTGGATGACGACCGATTTGTGGTCGTCTTGGGATATAAGGGCCTCTGAGGAGGCACACCCGGACATATGCTCTGTATATATTGATACGAAATGATGGAGGTATAACATGGGAGTAAGTATCAGCGAGTTTAGAGGTGAGTATTATTTTCTGAGTAACTTCTACTCGGCACCAGTTACCTACAACGGAATGTGTTTTGAGAATAACGAGGCGGCGTTTCAAGCGGCTAAATGCCCAGAACGTATGACTGAGTTTTGCCGTCTGAATCCGTCAGAGGCAAAGAGGCTTGGGCGTAGGGTTAAGCTCCGTGGTGACTGGGAAGCGGTCAAAGATACCGTTATGTATGAGATTTGCAAGGCAAAGTTCTCACAGAATCCTGATTTGGCAGACAAGCTTGTTGCGACCAAGGATGCCGAACTCATTGAAGGCAATACTTGGGGCGACCGCATCTGGGGCGTCTGTGACGGCGTTGGAGAAAATCGTCTTGGTAAAATCCTTATGCGGGTCAGAGCAGAAATGTGATGTGAACTATGAAGAAGGCTAACACTTATAAAGGAAAACTCGGCTGGCAGTCTGAGTTTAGCCACAGATATGCTTGCTGGGCGAACAACCACAATGGGTGGGCAAAAGCCAAAAAGTCCAACAAGCGGTTGGCTAAGCGCAGATTGAAGGATGAGCTACGGAAAGAACTTATTTATAGCGCATCGGATGAACAAGTTGGAGAATGAGCGGAAGGAGAATTTATGAATGGAAAAGAGACGTAGGCTGACGTCGGCAGAGCGACGCGCCGTTTATGACAAGATGGGTGGGCGGTGTGCATACTGCGGCGAGCAGCTGAACTATGAGGATATGCAAGTCGATCACGTTGTTGCACTGAGGAGTAAGGGCGAAGACGATCTGGCAAATATGCTGCCGGCCTGTCGGAGCTGTAATCACTACAAGCGCGGCAACTCATTGGAGGGCTGGCGGCGGATACTGGAAGCAATGCCGGCCACATTGGAGCGTGACTGCTATACTTACCGTCAGGCTGTACGGTTTGGTATGGTTAAGCCAACGCCAAAGAAAATTACGTTCTACTTTGAAAGGCGGTGCATCTGAATGACCGACATTGAAGTTTTGGAACGGGAAAAACAGTGCGTACAGAGGAAGACGGCAATCAACTGCTCTGACTGCGCCCACTGTGATTTGCTCATGGACGATGCCGCTATTTTAGCAGCGTATGATAAGGCGATCTCCGCCCTCCGCGCCAAAAGGGTACAAAAAGTAAATGATCTGTACGACGAAGACGGCAAAGAGATTTACGAAGAAAACAGGGAAAGTAGCACCATGTTTACTTTGGATGAAGCAATTCAACATTGCTATGAGATAGTGGAAAGACTGAGAAAAAGCAACCCTTGTGATACCTGCACTACCGAGCATGAACAGCTCGCCCACTGGTTGGAGGAGCTTAAAAAGCTCAGAGTGGAATGCGACGGGCTGCGCTCGAACTGGTATAAGTGTGCGGAGAAAGTGAAAACGCTGCGGGCAGAGCGCGACGCCGCCGTGTCTGATCTTCGTAAGCTCGTTCCCACCTGGAAGTGGGACGGCGAGAAGGAACAAAGCTCCCACAAGGAAGCGCCCGAATGCGGTTGTGTGGAGTTTGGATAAGGCGGTGGATATATGAAGCATTATGATTTTTTCGGTCGGGAGCTTATGGTCGGCGACCGTGTGGCTTACATTGACTCCAAGTACCAAGAGCTTCGGAACGGTGAGATCTTAAAACTCAATGAAAAGCAGGCAACTATTCGTAATCTGGACGACGACGGCCTATTCGGAGACAAGATGGGATATGGCCGGACGTGCAGAGGCTATGGCTGCATAGTGAAGAAAGTTTGACCTTCAAATAGCAACAAAGTAAATCAATCAGAAAGGAGCGCGTGCAGTGGACGATCTTAAAGAGTTGACGCGCAGACTAAACGAGTCTGAAGCGACGATCCTGCGTATGAATCAGGAGCGTGCCGCTCTGTTTGAAGAGGTGCAAGCGTATAGAAATGCCGCAAGACTCTATGGAATTGACCCGGCGACAATGCTGACACTGGCTAAGAGTCAAGTCAAAACCTGCGCCGATAATATCCGCCTCATTGAGAAAATGCAGGAGGTATTTGAGCTGTTCCGGTATGTGCCGGAGAATCTGACGGAGCAGGAGGTTGTATCAGCAATCACCCAATACGATGGCGACGGCTCCAAGCCGTATTGCGATCTGGTGTACTGCGGACTGAGCATAATCTGCAAATATTTGAAGAAAAGGAGCGAGTATGATGAGTGGCGAAAAGGTAATTTGCCGGAGGGTTTCTGATGGCGTACTCATTAACATTCCCCATACGTTTGATTTGAAGCAGATTGCAGATTCCGGCCAGTGTTTCCGGCTGACCACACTGCAGGATGGGGGATATGTGGCAATTACCGGTATGAAGCTGGTGAAAATCACACCGGATACCAATGGTGGGTACGTTTTCCACTGCCCCTATGATGAGTTCCGGGATGTATGGATGCCCTATTTTGACCTGTCTGCCGACTATGAAGCATATCAGCAGAAGATGGCCGGAGACCCGTTTTTGCGGGAGGCGATCGCGGCAGGTGGCGGTATCCGCATCCTGAGACAGGATTTGTGGGAGATGGTAGTGACCTTTATTATCTCCCAGCGTAACAACATCCCGCGCATTCGCAAAGCGGTGGATGTTCTCTGCCAGACATTCGGTACGCCGCTGGGGGAGATCGACGACCAGCAGTTCTATTCCTTCCCGACGCCGGCGCAGCTGAGAGGTCAGGATCTGTCACCGGCATCGCTGGGCTATCGTGAAAGCTATGTGAAAGAGATGGCCGAGTATGACGAAGATTTCTGGGTGCAGCTCCAGAAGCAGGATGACGATACGGCCCGGAAGACGCTGATTGCTCTGCGGGGCATTGGCGAGAAGGTTGCGAACTGTGTGATGCTGTTTGGGCTTCACCGTATGGACAGTTACCCCAGGGATGTGTGGATCAACCGCATGATTGATGATGTCTACCATGGCAATTTCGATCCTTCTCAGTACGCCGGATTTGCCGGCTATGTTCAGCAGCTCCAATTCTTCTATTACCGTAAGACGGCGAAGGAGGAAAGCGTGTGATCGTTAAGGTATGTGACACGATTATGGGAGCAGGTAAAACCGAGTCTGCGATCACTTTGATGAATCAAGATAAGGAAAGCCGCTACGTATTTATCACGCCATACCTGGACGAAGTAGAACGAATCAAACGGAGTTGCAGTGGGCGAAAATTCAAAGATCCGCAAAGTAAAGGTAAGGGTAAGTTGGAAAACCTGCATTACCTTCTGTCTATGAGGGATAACATCGCCAGCACTCATGCGCTGTTTGAGTCGTATAACGATGAAACGATTTCGCTGATCCAAGACGGCGGCTATAAGCTCATTTTGGATGAGGTTTTCCAAGCCGTTCAGACAATCCCGATTTCTCCAAAGGATTTGCAAATGCTCAAGCGGGAGATGATCGAGGTTGACTCTGAGTACCGTGTGCGGTGGGTAAATGATGACTACGAGGGCAGATTTGAAGACCTGCGGGATATGTGCATGACTGGCAACGTCATTTTGTATAATGACTGCCTCTTGCTATGGAAATTCCCGATTGAGGTATTTCAGTCCTTCGATGAGGTGATCATTCTCACCTATATGTTCGATGCTCAGGTGCAGAAATATTACTTCGACATTCATAATATCGAAGTCCAGCGGATCGGAACGGTTTGTGAGAACGGGGTATATCATTTCAGCGATACACCTCACATACCGGATTACGTAGCAGAACTCCCAAAGAAAATTCATATCATCGAGGATGAGAAACTGAATAAGATCGGCGAAATGAGGTCGAGCCTATCTGTTTCTTGGTATAAGAAAGCGCGTGATACCAAAGGACAGCCGCTTATCAAACAGCTGAGAAACAATTTGACGAACTTGTTCAAGAATATGCTCAATTCTTCATCAGACCGTAACTTGTGGACGGTTTTTAAGGATTACCAAGCCCTCCTGAAAGGCAAAGGATATACCAAGGGTTTCCTTTCCTGCAATGTCCGGGCTACTAACGCATATCGGAACAGGGACTGCTTGGCCTATTGCGTCAACGTGTACTACAACCCTTTGCTGAAAAACTACTTTCAGGAGCAAGGAGTTGAGGTGCGCGAGGATGATTATGCGTTGAGTGAGATGATCCAGTGGGTATGGCGGTCAGCCATTCGTGATGGCAAAGAAATCTGGATCTACATTCCAAGCAGGCGGATGAGGGAACTGTTTCGGAATTGGTTAAACGGCATCTCTCATGGAAACACGACAGACTAATGCGGCGTCAACGATTCATTTGATCATATAGGGAACTTGAAATTTAAGAGAGCTGACGCGGCGGTGTGTAGCGGAAGGAGGCTTACAATGAACACCGCACGAAAAAATTGTATTTGGTATGACCAATGTGGCTCGGAGTGCCAGGGGAAGTGTGATGACTATTCTCCGGCTGACGACGCAGGGGAAAACGAAGTGTTGTTCTATCAGGGCGTTTTGAAAGAGAACGCTCAGGAGTACGAAAAGGTAATTCAGGAATATTCAGACAGGGGGTAATGTGTTTGAACCGTGAAAATCGCAGAGCTTTGAAAAAGAAGCTCAGGGACAAAGGCTCACGCACACTTGCTGCGGATGTCCTGGAAAGCCTCGGAAACGAGATTGACAAAAAGATTCGTGATGGGGATTTGGTCACTCTGAATGTGGATCAAATCATAGCTCGGAAGGATTATCCGCGTATGCAGGGAGAGTACCGTCAATTCGTGGAGTCCAGCCGTGATAAGGTATTTGTTGCGCATCCGCATCGTGAACGACCCGATGGGTTCTCTGCTCTGATCGAGCTGGAGGGCGTAGAGACCTGGTTGTTCTGGTATGGGGATCTGATTCAAGTCGAAAATATTCAAACTGAGGAAGGTGAATAGACCATGGGTAATTCGGTCTATATCGTGTCTGTGGATGCCAAGGATTTGTTTTTGGCGAACTATTCAAGCCCGAACAGTAAGGAATATTCTGTGAAGCTGGCTGGATCAGACCACAACGACCAGTTCAATACAAGACGTTTTGTCAATACTTTGGATTATAGCCTCGACTTGATAAAGCTGAGGGAAGTTTATGAGAAGGTATACCGCCGTATGGATTTCACATTCAGTAAGCGGGGTAAAGAATACTGCCGGCGCGTGATCAATGTCACGTTCAAGTATAGCGTCAAGGAGTTCAATCGCTTCTTTGACAACACCTACATCAAGTATGGTTATCTGCCGCAGGATGTGCATCTTACCGACAACATTTGTATCAAGGATGGGGAACTGATTGCTGTACGGGTAGGATCTCCCGTCGAAAATCCGGCCTCTCCCCAAGAGCTGGGAGATCTGTTCGTTTTTGATAACGGAATGTATCGGCTCGGGAAAACCATGAAGGTACTTCTTACCGTAGCCCAGCTTCGGAATCGTCTTTATCAAGACGGATTCACGTGTGATGGTATTGTGTTCCGTAGGTTCAAGCGTTCAAGCGGAAGCAGCCGAATTGGAAAGTGCCTGTTCATTGATGAGCAGTTGTATCCAAGAATGCACAAGTGGGAGCTTTGTGGGCTGAAAGTGAAAGAGGGTCAGGAGATTGATCTGGCCGCTCTGGAAGCCTATATTGCCCTTACTTTGAGCAGCATCGTCGGTACTATTCCGCTGCGGCCCGAGAACTTCTTGGTAATCGACGACCATAAGAGCGTGTTCAAAGATCGCGTTGTGGCGACAAGGATTGGCAGCGATAACTGGCTTACTTCAAAGCCGGAAGAGGTTGAGATCGAGAATAGCATTTGGGACGGACAATCTCTCATTGACAAAAGTGCTATGGGCGAATGGCAGGATTACGGTATGATCCTTCTGCGGAATCGGTTTTTCAAATCGGCCTGCTTTAATACCAATATCCAGAAGTTTTTCGCCGATCGTGGCATTGCTGATGTGTCCCAGCTTTCCGGTTTCACGCTGGCGCAGGATATCAGCGATATCAAGGTTATTACTACGCCCAGTAGTATTAAGTACGTGAAGTTTGGCACTCTGGAACAGTGGCTGAGATTGCTGGACGAAGACGGTAACTTTGGTGTCGTGAAGCATGAGAAGCCGACGCATTTCTTTGATGGCCGCATGGTGCAGATCCATTACCAGCTTTTGAATACTCTTCAGCTTTCGCAAGATGATGTTGACCAGTTGGTAAAACCGTCGTTGGATTATCTGCGCATGATTCAGACAGATCCTGCGGTGCTGCGGTACCATATCAAATATATGGGCGGGAATGAGGAGATCGACAGCGACGGAATTACGACGACGAACGATGTGGTATATCAGATGTTGGGCGTTACAGATAAGTTTTCTCAAACGAGGCTGTACCACAACTTCAAAACCGACGTATCGAAGTCGTTCAAAAAAGAGCTGGCCCGTGGACACATTCTTGTAGAAGGGAACTATTCAACTCTGCTGGGAAACCCCATCGAAATGCTCTACTCTGCGATTGGGCAATTTGATGGTGAGAGTAAAATCGGAGTAGGCAATATTTTTTGCCAACAGTTTGCTTTTGATCAGACTATTCTCGGATCGCGCAGTCCCCATGTGACGATGGGAAATGTTCTCCTGGCGAGGAATACGGATAACGAGGAGATCCGGCAGTACGTCAATACCACGCGAGAGATCGTGTGTATCAACAGTATCGGCGAGAATATTCTTTTCCGGCTATCCGGTGCAGACTTTGACTCTGATACTATGTTGCTGACGAACAACGCCATCCTTATTCGGGCCGCAGAACGGAACTATCACAAGTTCCTCGTCCCGACCAGCATGGTAGACGCTAAGAAAATCGTGCGTCATTATACCAAATCAGATCAGTCTGATCTGGATATCAAAACATCGGTCAATAAGATCGGTGAGATCGTAAACCTCTCCCAAGAGCTGAATACGAAGCTGTGGGACGCGCTGAACAGCGGAGCAGATTTTTCCGAGTATGAGGAGCTTTACTGCGAGATTGCCCAGCTGGACGTTTTGAGCAACATCGAGATTGATAAGGCGAAGCGAGAATATGCCGTAGACAGTGTTGCGGAAATCAAACGGTTGAGAAAAAAATATGAGATACGCGACGATGATGGCCGGCAAGTAAAGCCCAACTTTTTCGGGAAGATCGCTCGCATGAAGGGCTATTATGACAGTGTGGGCAAAAACTATCGCTTCCACAATACGACGATGGACTTTTTGCAGCACAGCCTGAACTCTTACCGTACAAGCTATGCTTATACGTCGTTCATCCCGTTTTCTGAACTGTTGGTAAACGACGCCTATCTGCAAAAATCTGTGAGCTATTCACAGGTCGAGCGGATCTTGGAGTTTGTCAGAGATATGAGATCTAAGATCCGGGCAGTTTGGGATGGAACAGACGAAAACCTGGATAACTACGGTAAGGCAATCCTGGTACATGAGATTCGGCAGGAGTATATCAACTATATTAAGTCACTGCGGATCAGTCCTCATACTGCATATCGGTTGATGCTCGCCATTGAGGAGCCTCAGAATAAAGATATCTCACGCACCTTGTTTTATACGTTGTTTTCGGTACCTAATCAGTGCTTTTTGGACTTGATTGAGCAGAGTCGGACACCCATTTCAACGTTGACTGAGGTTTCTGACGGCCTGTGGGACGTGGAAATTTATGGGTTCCATTTCCGTAGAGAAACGGCGATATGCCCAAAAACAATGTCCGATAACTGTTGAATTTTCACAATTTTATACAGATTTTCGGGTTTGTTGGTCGAATAATTCTAAAACCACGCTGGGAACTCCCATTTGTTGTCGGGAGTTCCCAAGTCCTAAATTTGGTGTAAATTTGAGGGAGCACCCTCAAATTTATTAGAAAAGGATGGTTCTCGTGGTTCCTATTAACAAGACAGAGAAAGATCTGCTGGTCAAAGCGTTCCCTCCGCATAAGTATCCCCACTACTACTGTTATCCTCGGACGATGAAGCAGGACTCGAAGAGGGGTCATTATTTCTGCGTCGAATCCCCTGAGCTGCTTGCAAAGCTGAACGAAATTCGTCGTATGAACGTGATCGAGGAGCACAAGTAAATGGCAGTGCGGGAGCAGCGTGAGGTATATTCTCACGCGACGATCGACTGCTCCGATATGACGCTGACGGAGTATGACGTGAATGGTGCTCGGACTTACGATATCAAGGAGATCTTGGAGCGTTGGGCCGGCGTACCAAACATTGAAATTGAAATCAGGCAGAGCGCGCTTCTGCCAGCAGAAGAGGGGTGAAGACATTCGTGAATCCAAAGTATGAACGCAGAGAAGGTGAGGATGCATATGAATATGGTCTTCGCCTAATCGAAATCAAAGTCGAACAGAAGCCCGACGATCTGGACTGGGAAGACATCGTTGAAGCAACTGGCATCGAATGCCATCGGGATAGTTTGAGAAAGGCGGCATCTGTAACGCCATACTCCGGCTATGCTGTTGCGCAGTATTTCAAGAAAAAGTATGCCGCTCAGGGTAATCCCGGCCAGGATGATTATATGGGCGAGCTAAACTGCAAAATTGCGGAGATGCGTAAAGAGGCCAAACGCTTCTATGACCAGCGCCGCGAGTTCAATAAGATGGTCGATCGGATGGGTCGTGAGGAAAATCTGGAAGATCGGCTCGTTAAGGCTGCTCAGGATCTGAATGAGTCTTTGCCGCTATCGGTTAATAAGCCGGACGACTTTTGTATGTTCCTTGGCGATGCTGAGGCTGTTCTTGTGTTTGCCGACTGGCATTACGGTATGGTAACGGACAATATCTGGGAGCGGTATGATACTCAGGTATGCCGTTATCGTGTGGAACGGCTGGTTGAGCGAGCAGTTGAGCGTATCAGGCTGAATAAATGCCATAGACTTCATGTCGTGTTGTTGGGCGACGCGGCTCATGGTTCAATACACACCAGTGCGCGTGTTGCCTCTGAGGAGCTGACGTGCGACCAGATCATGCAGGTGTCAGAAATTATGGCACAGGCGATCAGTGTTTTGGCCGATGAGGTTGAGCAGACAGTAGTTCACGCGACCTACGGAAATCATTTGAGAACCGTTCAAAATAAAAACGACAGCATTCATGCAGATAACATGGAGCGGCTGATCCCTTGGTGGCTTGAACAGCGGCTTCGTGATCGCAGTGATATCGTTTTCCCGGAGTCGGAGTATTACGAGTTCTTGTACTTCTCCGTATGCGGGTATAACATTTGTGCCGCCCATGGTGACTTGGACAACGTGAAAAACGCCGGAAAGACGCTGCACACGCTGTTCGCCAAGAAGTATTCCAGCGATATTGACTATGTGGTGTTGGCCGATAAACACCATAAAGAGGAGTTTGAAGAGCTGGGAATCGAGAGTATGATCGCACCCTGCTTGTGCGGTACGGATGATTATGCTAACGGAAAACGGCTCTATTCGACTCCGGCACAGCTGATGATGGTTTTCCGCCCCGGAGTAGGTGCGGATGCCTGCTATCAGATCAAATTGAATTAAGGAGTGGGACAATGGTTAAGGCCGATATCGTGTCCGCTCTGTGCGAGAAAGGCTACTACAAGAATCAGGCCAATGATGTGGTGGACGAAGTGCTCCAAATCATCAGAGACGCGCTGGTTCGTGGGGAACAGGTACAGCTCAGAGGTTTCGGAACCTTTGAGGTGAAAACCAGAAAAGGCCGCAATAGCAAAAACATCCAAGACAGCAGCACTGGCAAAACGTGTCGGCGGCGAGGAACGCTATATGATGACCGGAGGAGTGTCAAAGAACCAAGGACTGGTGAAGACACTGGAAGAGAAGCTTGGAACGACACTGGTGATCAGCGATAAGGCACAGCTTTGTGGAGCACTGGGAGCTGCATTATTTGCTAAGGATATGGTTACAGAGTAAGCGTTCTTAGCAAGATCTTAACAGTAGAAAAATAGATAGGATTGGAATTCTGTGATAATATAAAGAATATATTGAATAGTCAGAAAATTGTAGAATAATTAACACAGAAAGGCATGAATATTTATTGAATTTATATCGGACAAAATTATCAGAGAAATTAAAAGAGTCATTGGAAGCGGTGGTACCGATCATC
>OLRH01001419.1_pt1 | contig 12474 bp, 9 predicted proteins | sample 1672321 | NCBI WGS metagenome assembly OLRH01 (sample SAMEA3136671, study PRJEB25190) | human gut metagenome | reverse complement strand
CATGATTCTCCCGCGCCAGCTTTGCGCCCTCCTGCGCCTTGGCATAGGTGGGATTTGCTGATGTTAAGCAAAGACTAAAAAATATGGGCTGTTCAAGCCCACATACAAAGGAGCGGTACCCGGTAATCCAGGGTCCGCTCCTCCTGTTATTCTGCTGTATTCTCCTGCCCGATCAACCGGGCAATCTCATCGGAGAAGCGATAGATGATCTCCACCCTCATGCCGCTGTATACATTCACGCGGTCGATAAAGAACAGGAGCATTTCATTGGTCAGCTCGTCCGCAGTAAGCGTCCGGCGGGCCATGCCGCAGGTCTCCGTCAATTCACGGTTCTTGCTCTGTGAAAGGGATAAAAGCTCCTTTTCCAGCCGCTCTTTTTCCTCGCTTAGGCTGTCGCTCTCTGTGTTCATTTTATCGCGTTCGATGAGGTATATATCCCTCTGAAGTCTGCCTTCAGCGTATCGTTCGTAAGCACTGATCCTACCGACAGATATCTGCTTAAGGCGTTTTTCAATCTGTTCCATCCGAAATCTGAGGTTTTCCTCTGTGCCTTCGCTGGCAGCTGCCGCCGCATACAGGCGATCATCTGCATCCACCAGCAGACGGAGCTTCTCAAGCAGGTCGTTCTTCACGATGCGCTCCAGTTCGGCCTCTATAAACCGTTCGCCCACCGGGCAGGCGGTTTCTCTGTTGGATACAGACTTGAGGCAGGTGTAGTAAATCACCGGGGAGTGTTTCTGCCGCTGCATGGCGCGTCCGCAGGCCCCGCAGTGAACCAGACTGCGCAGCAGATACTGATTGGGACTCCGATCATAGCCCTTGCGGATTTTGCGGAACACCTTCTGCGCTTCTTCATACTCGCTTTCGCTGACAATGGCTTCATGGCAGTCCGGGATAATCTGCCACTCGGATTCATCCGTCCATACCGTCCGGGGATTGTCCAGTCCCTTCCAGCGGCGCTGATTCATGACCATCACACCGGTATACTCCCGGCGCTTCAGAATCTCCCGCACATTGTTGGAAGTCCAACAGGCTTCCTGAGAAGCTGTACGGAACTTTTTGCTGTCGGGATTCATCCGCATAAAATAGGCTGACGGCGTTTCCAGCTTATAATCATTCAAAACAACGGCAATCTCTGTCGGCGTTTTTCCTTCCAGTGCAAGGTCAAAGATTTTCCGCACCACAGGCGCAGTATCCGGATTGGGAATGATCTTCCGCTTCACATCCGGGTCTTTCATGTATCCGTATGGAGGCTGCGAAGCCACGAACTCGCCCTTGCTCTTTCTGGTGCTCATGACGGTTTTGATCTTCTGGGACAGGTCGCGGCTGTAATAGGAGTAGACGATGTACTTCATGACCACTTCCATGCCGGCTGTAGAGCCCTTGTAATCATCGCTGTCATACCCGTCGTTGACAGCAATGAAGCGAACACCCAGGAACGGAAAGATGCGCTCCAGATAGTCGCCGATCTCCACATAGTCGCGGAAAAAGCGGCTGAAATCTTTACAGATAACCACGTTTGCCTCGCCGTTTTTCAGGCTTTCAATCATCCGCTCAAAGGACGGGCGGTTGCCGTTGGTGCCGGAGTAGCCGTCATCGATAAACTCAACCACTTCATAGCCGTCAAACTCCCGGCGGGCACGGATAAAGCGATACAGCAGCGTGCGCTGATTGGCGATACTCTCGCTCTCAGTTTTAAATTTCAGGTCATCATCGGCATCCGACAGGCGGATGTACAGGTACAGTTTTTTCACCGGGCTTCGCCTCCTTCCAATTCGTGATAAGCCGCTTCCAGCGCGTCCCGTTCCTCCTGAAAGCGGAATATGATCTCCAGCCTGTGCTGGGCATAACCGGTTTTATATACGTTGATGTGGTCAATCATCGCCTGGGCGATTTCCGGCGTCAGCTTCCGCGCCTTGCGGATATTCCGGATGTTCACAAGCCACTTGTTCTCATCAGAAAGCATCCGGTTCAGCCTGGCCAGCTCCACCGACAGCTGATTGAGCCGGGAGCTCTGCTCCTGATACGCGGTGTCAAAACGGGTTTTCAGCTCGATGTAGTCCCCGGCAGAGAGAATACCGTCCACATAGTCATTGTAGAGCTGCTCCCGTTTGTTCTGATAACCGGACAGCTGGTTGCTGACTTCCAGCATTTCCTGCTGAAGCTCAGTCTGCCGCTTCGTCTGAATACCGCCGTCCTTCAGCCGCCCGGCCACTTCCTCAAAATCCGCGAACAGGGCAAACTGTATCTGAATCGCGTTCCAGACAATCGGCGCAAGCTTTTTCTCCGAGATGCCGACGGCAACATCGCAGCGGCCATACTGTTTGTTCCGGCAGTTGTACCGACCTTCTTTTTTCTCGCCGTGGCGGCTGTAACCGAGGTTGGAGCCGCAGTGCCCGCACCGGACGATTCCGGTTCTGAAGATCTGCGGATGCTTTTCGCGGTAATTCCGGCTGGCTTCCAGTTTGGCCTCATTCTCGCGGCGGCCTGCCTCCAGAATTTCTCTGACCTGATAGAAGTCACCCCGGCTGACCAGCGCTTCGTGCATATCCGCCACACGGAGAAAAGTCTCAAGTTGTGGGTTATACATCACATCATGCCCCTTTCCTGTTTTTTACTTTGGGATTTGCGAGGATCACTTGGCTTTTTTGCATCAGAAGGAATTGCCCAGGAACGCCCGAATCGTTCTGCCCCCGGAATACGCCCGAGAGAACAGTATTGGTTGACCCGTCGTTCCGAAACGCCCCATTTATAAGAGGCTTCCCGAATGGAAATATAGCCGTTCATTGTAGCACCTCCGAAAGCGTAAAATTATCCGAATACATTATATACGAATATTCGCAGCTTTTCAAGTGTTGAGGCAGAACTGATGTAATATCCTTGAGTCATAGGATGCCGAAATCCAGTTGTTTAACGAATACCCCCAGTAATTCAACGATTACTCGGCTGTTTAACGATTACGGTGGTACAGAAAGCCGCAATCCTCGCAAAAAGCACGAAACCCCGCCATAGAATTACTCTGCAGCGGGGTTCACTTATGTGCCGAAATAGGCGAAAAGCCTTATATCAAGCGGTTTTGGGGTATAGAAAAATGCCACCGTAATTCTATCAAAATTACGGTGGACTTATGGCGGAGAGGATGGGATTCGAACCCATGTGCGATTGCTCGCAAACTGATTTCGAGTCTTGTTCGCACTTGGCGCTTTCGTGTCTGCTGTGGCCGCTGGCGGCAGTTTTGGAAACGGCGAAAACCCTTGTGCTGCAACGGATTTTGGACGCGCCGGCCGGTATTGACCAGCTCCATATCAGAAAAAACCAGAGTTCAAATTGAAATGGGAAGTGCCCCAAAACGATCGATTTTTTTGCGCGCTGGCAAGAAAATATGCAAGAAGAAAACCCTTGTCCGGTATGGCTTTGCGGACAGCCTCCCTGGATTTAATGCAAGAAAAACCGGCTCAAAACAGATTATACGAAGCACCCTTTCGGACCGAAACATAGAAAGGAGTCTTCGTTATGAAATACGACGCCAAGGAATTCAAAAAATATCCGGAGATTATGAACAAGGAGCAGATGCGGATTGCTTGCCACATCAGCAAGCAGACGGCGCTCTATCTTCTCCAATTCAACCTGATTCCGCACACCTGCACCGGCAAGAAAACCCGCTGCTACGCCATCAAAAAGAGCGATGTGATCGCGTTTATGAACGACCGTGAGATCAACCCGGAAAAATACATAGCGCCGAAGAACTGGTACAAATACGGAAGCGAAATGGTTCGGCCCTATAAAATCCGCATCCATCCGCCGTGCGCCAAAGACGAGAAGAAGCTCCGGCGCTACTATGAGAGCAAGCTGGCCGCGCTGCCGGATGTGATGGATGTGGCCGCAGCCGTGGACTTTACAGGCTATAACCGCCGCACAGTCTGCCAATGGATTCGCGTGGGGAAGCTGAAGGCGCTGGCGCTGCTGCAGAAGTACATGATCCCCAAATGCTATCTCATCGACTGGCTCTGCTCGGACGATTACAACAACACCAACCGCAAATCCCGCCGGCATATCGATATGCTTTGGGAGGCGCAGAAATGGAGTGACGGGCAATGAGGGGAAATATCATCGAGGAGCTGTACTACGGCAATGTCGATCCGCAGGATCACGGCTATCACCCGAAAAGCCCTGTAAAGAAGGCCTCCGACTCGCTGAACGATCTGGAGGAAAAGCTCACCGAGCAGCTCGCCGACGAAAACAAGACGCTGTTCCTTCGCTTCTGCAACGCCTACGCCGAATTCATGGGCGAATCCGAGCTGGACACCTTCATCACCGGCTTCCGCCTCGGCGCACGGTTTATGATGGATACATTCCTGAGCGACGACGCCCCGTTTGAGAGCTTCTTGTCGGGATAAACTCAGCGGCGAGAAAACGAAAAGTGTGTTTTTCAACCTGTTTTTCTATTGAAAAGTGTAATTCACTGCTTCTGCGACTGAAAATTCGCCGAATATTCACCGAAAATTCGCTTTATTCGCTCGACGAGGGAGAATAAAGCGAATTTTTAGGGAATCTGCCCGCCCGATAGGTATTAAGATGCCTGATCTTAGGTGAAGTAGCGAAAAATCAAAGCTGTATTTCTCGCTTCAACTCGTCAAATGTCACTATCGGGAACTGTACATGTTTGTAATACGACGAAAACACTTTGTTGACAACCATGTATGGATTGATTGTAAAGCCTTCTGTGTCGTATCCATGATTGGCAAAAAAGGACATTGCAACTTTAGAAAAGTAATCTATCCGCTTCTGAAATTTCTCGTCAAACTTCTCTTTAGTAAAAAACCTCTTCTGCTGATTACTATGTTCGAAAACAGATCCTATGGGTTGTAAGACTTTGCACTCGATAATGAAAATCCTTTTTTGAGTTGTATTGAGCCCGATCACATCATAATCGCCTAATACATCTATAGTTGGGTGATTGCCGCGCCTATCTTCTCTTCTCAAATCAACGTCATGTTTGGCATACTCACAACCGGATTCCTTCAATAGCACTTCAACCTCTGAAGAGAATAGATGCTCATAATTATTCTTCCACGCATATAGAGCAGTACATGTTCGCTCTATGCCTATTTCAAAAGGTGGGTAAAACTGAAGAAAACCTTCTATCCACCGCTTTCTTACCTCTTCCATAATAATGGGTGAATATATGTAGTCGTTGTTGCTCATATATATTGGTCTGACTGCAAAGCAATGATTCCTTTTCTCCCTCTCCCAAATTGGAAGAATGGGGTGTGTAGTATCACAAATTGTTTTCAGCTGGCCAGGAACAATCGTCAAAAAATCGTATGCGCTTTTTACATCTTCTACTGGAACATTTTCAACTATGAAAGATAAATAGTCGTTAAGCACATCTGTTGCTTTTGCCTTTATCACGTTTGGAGCAATCTCGTCAAACTCCACGTTGTCATGAGAAAAACTACTGTCTGACAAGTGATGGAGGACAGACTCTAGGACCTTAAAATGCACCCCTAAATCTTCATAAAAAGCATTTGCAACTTTTTCAAAGAAATCTCTATCCGTATTATCGCCTCGCAAATTAAAGGGCTCGGCAATAATTCTCCTTTGACTTTCTTTTTCGAAGGTTTGAGAGTAGTTTTCACCTAATTCCACATCTATCCTGTAGTCGTCTTCCACTATCAACTTAGTATCTGAATCAGTATGGAAACACAAATCAGAGCTGTTCTGTAAATAAATAATCCATTTTGCAAACGATAATAGCTCTGATAGCTTGCTACTATCTATCGCCTCTTCCTTTCGCTCATTCACTAAGTAGAGATTGGTTTCGATGAGATAAAGCAAAGCTGATTTCCGCATTTTTGCCTTTTCGCTTAGCTGTGTAGACTTTTCTAATGATTTAATCCTTTCGCCTTCTTCTATATCCTCGGTTAGGGTTGCTCCTGTTCTGTTTAGATTAACTGATAACTGTTCCGTAGCCAGCGCGGAAAGAAGAAGTATGTGTAACCTGTCTCGCTCTAGCGTTCTTATTGCCTGTTCTAAGTGGGAAACAACACTTTCTTGTATCTTCCTTACTATCTCCGTAGCATCTCTACGCTCATATGTTCCAGGAAGCACTCCCGCCGCTGCACATATCTTTGCAATTTGCTTTCGTATAGACAACTCCGAAACATCTGTTTCCTTAATTTCATAAGTATCGGGGTTAAAGTAATAATCAATTCTGACGGCTGTAGTTCCCAAAGTCTTCTTTTGACCGGAGGTCAATTCCATCTTTTCGAACAACTCCGAATAGGAATCTTTCGAAAGACAAACCAACGGTTGTAGCAATTCACCAATGACGCTGTATTCGACAGAACGGTCTATTGCTTCAGCAATATCACTTGCAATCTTACTGCTGTTTACTTCAAAATCTACAACTAGTTTATTTGACGAGACCTTTGCTTTTTGACAGCAGACATAATGCTCGGGATTTTGGTTGGACAAAGAGTGACAGCAAAACTGTACCAAGGTATTTGCAAGGGGTGGTATCGCCGATAAATCTTGATGATACTCTATAAAGAACTTTTCAGTTACTGCTCTAAACATATCAAGGCTTAATCTCGATTGGGTGATATTTGATTCCTTAAGAATACTAAAGAAGTTATATGATAAAAACACAGAACAGCCATTGTCATATTTGAACAATGCTCCTCCAGGCAAAGCTTTTACCTTTCGGGTAAACTGATATACTGAATTATCATCACATATGACATTCCAGCATTCTGGATCAGCAAATATTGTACTGGACAAGTGAAATGGAAACACCCCTCCCAGCTCAAGATAATGCGAAAAAATATGGGCAGCGGATGTGTCTACCTCAGAATAAACATTACTATACTCTATAGCGCCCTTAGATATGAATCCTTTTTCACTTAAAAACACAGTAAAATAATCCGAGGCTCCTCCCCAAGAAAGAACTTGGGATTCACTATTCTTCTCATCTGAATCAAACTCAGCAATCTGAGATACTTCAGAAGAAAACATGAGCATGTACATCAAATCAATAGCTGTGTAGATTCGCTTTTCCTCTCTCCCTCGCAAAACAATTCTAGGTTGATCGACATTAATATGCTCATCGAAGCAAATGATGCTTAACTTACATTCTTTATCGACATGATATGCTTTATAGCCTTTTCCTGGTATTCTGGCTTCTAAATCTACAATGCTTAAGCCATCCTCAGTATGCGCCTTGTAGATAGCCGAGATCTCTTCCTCAATTCTGTGCTCATTGCCACAATCAAGGAAAACTATCAAGTTGCTGTCTTCCAAATATGCAAAACTTTTTTTGTTATCTAAAAGTGGTTGCTTATTGTCAAGCAACAAGGGCTTCCTAATAGTATAGTCCGTCTTTATATCATGAGAATCATAAATAGAGGCCAGCTTATCCGCCAAAGATGAAATGACAATACTGTGGAGCTCCCTATCTGGACGAGTCAGAAGAATTTTTGTTTGGTAATCGATCACAAGCGAGGGATTAAACAACGGATAGTAGTGATCATTATAACTGAAGAAATGACTTCGTACAATCTCATTGCTTTCTGCAGCAAGCATTGAAAGCAATGGCGTACCCAGTCCAGTCCACTTTTCTTCAGTCATAAAGTCCTTTACATTTTCATAATAATCGAAAGTTGGTGATTCAAATTGAGGATGTAATGAAAAATCTTCATTTATTGGAGTGTTTTTGGCTTTCAAAAAGTCTATGCAGTAATCGCTATAACAGAGTAGGCTATCGGTATATGCATCCATGCATGCTGACTCGCTGATTTTCTCCAAAAACTGAAGTGCTGAAAAGATAGGGGCTGTATGTCCGGTTCCAGTGATTACTGAATAATACTTTGACCGATAGTTTAACTTAATCTCTCCAAAATCAGGGAGAACTGGATCATCATATGGTGTTGTCTTAAGAATAGGATATAGTAACTGAAAAAACTCTTCCAAATCATTAGGTGTAAATATGGTTTTGCGGCCCCATTCTGTATTCTCTACCATTGCGGAGTTCAACGCCAAGCAACTTTCCTGAGCGCCTCGATTTTTCCGCCATGATGTTATTGAGAATGCTGCTGTCAAGGCGGAGAGAAAATCATATTGACACAGAATCGGTATGAGAGACTTTTTCTTTTCTTCCAAGAATACAAATCCATCAAACATGTCCATAGCGGTGTCTCCTTATAATTGACAATGAGAATTCAATGCCTTGACACTATCCTTCCAGCCGGTGCCGGATATCGTTCAGCCATTCGCCCTTGTATTTGAAATAGCGGGGGCCGGCGACGGAGTATTTGCTGCCAGTGAGAAGCTGGGCTAAAGAAGAAAGCGAATAGCTCTGCCCCTGATAGCTAACTGTCTTATCATCTACGACGGTGCACTTGATTTCTGGGTTATTGCAGTATTCGATCTCTTCGCCGGGCTGGATATTACACATAGAAAAGCGGAAGGGCGACTGGCGCTCTTTGTGCTCGGCGTCGATCTCTTGTGCGGTTTCCTCCGCCTGCTTCTGAGCCTCGTCCATGGCGATCCGTTTCAGCTTGTCCGCGCAGCCGTGGATCTCTGCGATGGCCTCCAGGATGGAATAGGCATCCTCCGGCGACATGGCGTAGAACTCACGCACGCGCTGCTTTCCGTTGAAGTTCTCGATGGAGCGCAGGTTTGGATTCAGCTTGTCGATGATGCTGTGGATCTTCAGATCAGAAAGCCGGGAATTGACCTCATAGGTCGCATAAACCCGGAATGCAAAGGGAATGCACTCACTCCGATTGAGCTGCTGCAGCCGCTTGTCGATATCGTCCGCATACCCGATTTTCACATATTCCGGGAAGGACGGGTTGGTCAGTATGTAGATCACGCCAGATTTATCCATTGTCTATACCTCCGTTATGCCGCGACCCAGCCGTAGCCCTGAACGGCCATATCAATAAAGTGTGTCAGTAACAGATCAATCTTCACAGCAAACGTTTCCTTGTCATACGAAACCGGTAGATCTGCATCCAGCGACTTTTCAATCGCCGTTTTTACCTTTGCGCGCGGCTGTTCGTCCTTGTACCAATCCACAACCATCAGCTCCGACTTCTCCTCGGAAAGCTTCTTAAAAAGATTCTTCGCGGATAGCTTCACCTTCTGCTCCTCCGCCTTTGTAAGTTTCTTTCCGGCAATCAGCAAATCGAAGATTTCCAGTTCCTCTTCCGACAGCCCCTCGGCCTCCGGCCGCTTGTCCTCCGCTTTCAGATCTTCGATCAATTGGAGCAGCTGCTCGTAGTAGTCTTCATTCTCCGACCCGCCGGCGTTATAGCGATCAATGATATTGCGGAAGCGCTGAGAAAACTTCTGTCTCGTACAATTACGATTCAGCATTTGCTGCAGTGCCTGCTCGATAAACGCCTTCAGATCGTCGATCTCCACGGCCTTGTACTTGGCGACCTTGATCTCCTTCTTTAGCTCCTCCACATCCACCTTGGAAAGGTCGATGACCTTCCCCTGGTGAATGACAAGCCCGGCGTCGTTATCCTCTGCTTTCTGCGAGGAAACGCTGGTGTCCAGAACTTGTGCCATACGCAGCCGGGCGCGATTGATCTTTTCGTCGTCAATGGTATGGCAGAAAAGCCCGTACAGATATGCCAGCGGCGAAAACTTTTCATTCTGCCAGTTCTTCTCAAAGATCTCCGGACGCGATGTCTCGTAGAGATTCATCAGCGTGTTCAGGATCACCTTGAATTTGTCCTTGTTTTCATCGTTGGAAATGATCGTATTGTAGGCTTCCCGCAGCAGATCCAGCCGATCAAGAGTGGATGCCTCTGCTACGATTGCACCGATATCAATGCCAAGGCTTAGCAGAAAATCATCCGCTTCATCGACAGCACTGTTGAGCAGGACAATCAGTTGGTCAATGTCCTTCGCCGGGAACTCCGTACCGTCATCACCGGCCGCGTACTCCGTCAAGGCTTTCTGCATATACTTGAACACATTGACGTAGTCCACGATGATGCCGCAGGGCTTGCCGGGATACACGCGGTTGGCGCGGGCGATGGCCTGCATGAGCGTGTGCCCCTTCATCGGTTTGTCCAGATAGAGCGTGGACAGGTTCTCCACATCGAAACCGGTCAGCCACATGGCACAGACAAACACGAGCTGCAAGGGATCATCGGGATCTTTGAAGCGGTCCTCAATATCCAGGCCTTCCGGCGTGACAGCGTTCATCTTCTGCCGGTGCATGGAAATGTCGAGCCCCTGCTTCTGGAACTTCTCATTCTCATCGGCTTCCTCAGAGACGATGACCGCCATTTCCACACGGTTCATGTAATTGAGGATGCGCGTCAGCTCATCGCGCTGTTCTTTGGTGGCGGCGCTGTTGCGCTCCTGCATGATCTTCTGCTTCTCAATCGCCCAGTAATGCTGCACCTTGTCGTACATCTTCACCGTCGTATACTTATCGACGGAGACGACCATGCCCTTCCCAAGGAAACCGCGGCGCGGGAAATGATGAGCAATATCCTGGGCGATCTTATCAATGCGATCCTCCCTCTTGATGACCTCCAAAATCCGAGAGGAGGAGTTTTCCAGCAAGCGGGTCTCGTCCTCGTTCAGGTTTTCCTCCTCGATGATGTCCACCAAATCGTCGTCCAGAAAGTCATTTTCCAGCCCGACCTCCGGCACACGGCGGGAATAGAACAGCGGCACCGTGGAGCCGTCCTCCACCGACTGGGCGAAGTTATACTCTGACACATAGTTCCCGAACCACTGGTTGGTCAAGCGCTTGCTGCCCAGCAGCGGGGTGCCAGTGAAGGCGATATAGTTGGCATTGGGCAAGGCCGTGCGCATGTTCTCCGCCAGATCCTTGTACTGTGTCCGGTGCGCTTCATCCACCAGCACGATGATATCGTCCCGGGTGGAGAGCACCGGGTACTTTTTGCCCTTGTCATAGCGGAACTTGTGGATCAGAGTGAAAATGAAGGATTTGTTGGTCTGCAGATAGTCCCGCAACTGTTTGCCGTTCTTGGGCTGACATTCCTCTTTCTGCCCAATCACTTCCGTCTTTACGAAATTCTTATGGATCTGGTCATCAAGATCTTCGCGATCGGTGATGATCAGGAATGTGAAATTGCCCGGGATCTTGCGCCGAACCTTGCGGGCAAAGAACACCATGGAAAAGGACTTGCCGGAGCCCTGGGTGTGCCAGAAAACGCCCAGCTTGCCCTGCAGCTCCGCCCGATTCTTCACCGATTCCATCAAATTGTTCACGCCGAAATACTGATGGTTTTTGGCAATGATCTTGTTCTTCTGGTTGCGGAACATGATAAAGTTTTCGATGTAATCCACCAGACGATCTTTCCGCAGCAGGCCGTCGATGAAATAGCGGACCGAGCTTTCTCCCACCGTACCGGCTTCCTTCAACGCCTGACGGTCAGGCCGTTCCTTCTCGGAGTTAACCTTCAGCCACTCAAAGAAATGATTGTAGGTGGCGTTGAACGCGCCGAGCCGTGTCTCCAGCCCATTGGACAGCACGCAGATCTGATTGAACGCAAACAGGTTCGGGATATCCCGCAGGTAGTTCTTCAGGTTGTCGTTATAGGCCTCCTCCACCTTGACGATGCTGTTTTTCAGCTCAACAAACACCATGGGCAGGCCGTTGATAAAAATCAGCACGTCCGGGCGACGCCAGTAGACGCGTCCTTGTATCCACATCTGGGAAACGGCGGTGAAGGTGTTGTTCTCCGGGCGGTCAAAATCGACCAGCTTCACAAAATCAAAATCCTCTTTGCCGTTGCGGCGGAGGCTGATTTTGATGCCGTTGCGGATCTGGTTGTAGTACTTGTAATTGGTGGCCGTCATATCCGTGGCGCTGAAATCCCGGCAGAGGTCGCGGGCGATCTCCTCCAGCTTTTCGCCGGGTATATCTGGATTTAGGCGCGCCAAGGCCTCCCGCAGAATAAGCGGGAGTACGCATTCTTTCTTGCTGCTTCGTCCAGTCCCATCCGGCAGCAGCTCGCGCTTGTCCGGAGAAGGGTCACAGCGCAGAATACCATATTGGAACGGGTCACCCTCCAACTTTTGCAGGATCGCCTGTTCAATATCGTCTTCGGATATGAAGTTGCGCATTGTAGTCACCACCTATATTATCCGTTCTTTTGAATGTCCTCTTTTAATTTCTTTACGCGCTCTTTGCGCTCCAGATGATCCAACTCCAGGAATGCCAGCAGGCACATTTGGTACATATCGTCATACCATTGTTCGATGTCGCCATCTTTCATATCTGCCACGAAATGAATATAGTTCTTACCAACTAGATCTGCGTTATTATGTCGTACATTTACACTATTCAGAAGATAGAACAAATCTGATTCCAACGAGCCGCTAACTTGCTTTAGTTTTGCTCTCTTTGGTTCTAACTTGTCTGCCAGCGCAATCAGTGTAGCCTTTTTTCTTTCGAGATCACCCTTCATCGAGTGA
>OLRH01001418.1_pt1 | contig 12477 bp, 8 predicted proteins | sample 1672321 | NCBI WGS metagenome assembly OLRH01 (sample SAMEA3136671, study PRJEB25190) | human gut metagenome | reverse complement strand
ACTGATTCCCTTCACCTCACCGCTATGCGCATCACATGCCGTCTTCACATCCATGGGACCATCCAAGTACATGTTTCCGTAAGCACCGGCAGCCGCACGCTCCTTTAAGGTCACATAGTCCAGCGTATGGGGAAATTTCTCGTTCACTTTTTCCGTACAATGAATCAAGGCTACCCGAGGAGCTTCTATCCCCATGCGCCGGCACACCTCCAGATCATACAGCAACATCGCCTCAAATTGTTCCAAGGTGGGACGGGGAATGACCGCTGCATCCGAGAAGAATAAAAGTTTCTTGTATGTAGGAATCTGTGCTACCGTGATATGACTCAACACATTCCCTTTCGGCAGGATACCATGTTCCTTATTAAGCACGGCCCGCAATAAATTATCCGTATTGATAATCCCTTTCATCAACACGTCCGCATGTCCCTCACGTATCAGCGAAACAGCTTCCTGCGCCGCTTTGTCGGGACTTGTCGCCTCGTATACTTTCACATGGTCCGGATATTGCATCCGGATATATTCCGAATTCAATAAATGGGGCGTATCCGCTACCAATAAGAAATCGGCAAAGCCTTCGTGCAAACTACGGGTTATAACGTATTCGGTATGAGGGTCATTAGGGCAAACAACCACAACCCGTTTCCGTTCTTTCAACGAGCGTAAACGGCTTATCAAGCTGGCGAAGTCCTGTATCGGTTCCATGGTCATTAGATTTTTAGCAAATATGAAAAATAAATCTGAATTTATCCCTATCTTTGCTCAGTTTCTATGAATAATTTAACTTATGAAAACGTTTCAAACATTTGACATTTCAGCCGAGTACGATGCCATACACCGCACATTTCCATGCCACAAGGACGCTCCTGTTATCGGACTTACCGGAAACTTCCAGGAGGGAGCCTGTACTTTACTGGAAGGATATTTCACTTCCATTCTGAAAGCAGGAGGGATTCCTTTCATCATCCCTCCAGTTGACGACACTGACAGTTTGATAAACTCATTGAATGCATTGGATGGCTTACTGCTGACCGGAGGTGCGGATATCAACCCTTTGTTCCTTGGAGAAGAGCCGGTAAAGGAATTACACAGCATCAATCCTCGGAGGGATCGTCAGGAGTTATTGCTTGCCAAACTGGCCGCAGACCGGCAGATACCGATTTTAGGGATATGCCGCGGCATACAGGTGATGAACGCCGCTTTTGGAGGCAGCCTGTATCAGGATATTCATGTACAAATGGAAGGGAAACGGATCAAACACGATCAGGATTTGGGACGGGGGTATGCCTCGCATACGGTTCGGATAGAGAAAGATTCCTTACTTTACAAATTGTTTGAAACAGAAGTTTTGCCGGTCAATTCGTTTCACCACCAGGCGGTAAAAGAGGTTGCGCCGGGTTTCAGGGTAACCGCCCGTTCATCCGACGGAGTCATTGAAGCGATGGAGTCTACCGAATGCAAGTCAATGATAGGAGTGCAATGGCATCCGGAATGTTTCATATTGGAAAACAACACATGCATGATGCCACTATTCGAGTGGTTTATAAGGGAATCTTCTTCTTTCAGAGAAGCCAAAAGACTTCACAGACGCATGATAACGCTGGATTCACATTGCGACACTCCCATGTTCTTCGATCAAGGAATAAATTTTGCCACCCGTGACAAGAAAATCCTGGTAGACCTGCATAAGATGACGGAAGGACATCTGGACGCAACCATCATGGTGGCTTACCTGAAGCAATTGGAACGTACCGATGAAGCCTTATCGGCCGCTACTGCCAAAGCAGACCGCATCCTGAACGAAATAGAGGAGATGGTTGCCAAAAACTGCACAACCGTAGATATAGCATATACTCCCGCTGATCTGTCCCGTTTGAAAAAAGCAGGGAAAAAGGCTGTCATGCTGGGCATTGAAAACGGATATGCCATTGGCAAGGATATCACGAATGTAGAACGTTTCCGACATCGTGGCGTGGTGTACATGACACTTTGCCACAACGGAAATAATGATATCTGCGGCTCCGCCCGTTATAATGAGGAAGGACTGGGCGTAAGCACATTCGGCGAACAGGTGATAAAAGAAATGAACCGTGTGGGAATGATGGTAGATATTTCTCATGCCGGAGAGAAAAGTTTCTACGATGCACTGGAAATCAGCAGAAAACCGATCGTGGCCTCTCACTCTTCGGCCCGTGCCCTTTGCGACCATCCGCGCAATCTGACGGATGACCAATTGAAAGCATTGGCAGCCAAAGGGGGTGTGGCACAGGTATGTATGTATGGCGGATTCCTTCGTAAGAACGGAGAAGCTACCATCAAGGATGCCATCGAGCATCTGAACCACATGGTAAATGTCATGGGCATAGAGCATGTAGGGATAGGAACCGATTTTGACGGTGACGGCGGTATCACAGGCTGCGCTTCGGCATCAGAATTGATAAACTTTACACGCCGGCTGCTGTTGGAAAGATATAGTGGAGAAAGTATCCGCCTGATCTGGGGAGGAAACTTCCTGCGCGTTATGGAAGAAGTACAAAGAAAATAACGTAACTTTGCGGCGCAGACTCTCTATCTTGATAAGGACAATGCACAAATAACAAGGAATAAGTATGAAGATAAAAAACGTTTTAGTAATCCCGGTCTTGCTGCTTGTATTGACGGCTGTAGCCTGTGGAAACAGTAAAAGCAGAAACGACCGGACAGAAACCGTAGACAAAGAAGTGATCAAGGCTCCCGAATTCAATGCGGACAGCGCCTACCAGTACATTCAGGTACAAGCTGATTTCGGTCCCCGTGTCCCTAACACGCAGGCACACAAAGAATGTGGGGAATATCTGGCAGGACAATTGGAAAAATTCGGAGCCAAGGTATACAATCAATATGCTGATTTGATAGCTTATGATGGTACTATACTGAAATCACGTAACATTATCGGCGCTTACAAGCCCGAAAGTAAAAAACGCATCCTGCTTTGCGCCCATTGGGACAGCCGCCCGTATGCCGACAATGATCCCGACCCGAAAAATCACCACACTCCTATTTTAGGAGTAAATGATGGCGCCAGTGGTGTAGGTGTGTTATTGGAAATCGCCCGTCAGATACAGAAAGAACAACCTGCTCTGGGCATAGATATCGTGTTTTTTGATTCGGAGGATTATGGAATTCCTGAATTTTATGACGGTAGATACAAACAAGACACTTGGTGCCTTGGTTCACAATACTGGGCACGTACCCCACATGTTCAGAACTATAATGCACGCTATGGAATCTTGCTGGATATGGTAGGCGGAAAAGATGCCACGTTCTATTATGAAGGTTACTCGGCCCGCACCGCCCGTTCCGAGATGAAGAAGATCTGGAAAAAGGCACATGAGCTGGGATACGGCAAATATTTTGTAAAGGAAGACGGGGGCGAAACAGTAGACGACCATATCTATGTCAACAAACTGGCCCGCATCCCGTGTGTGGATATCATTAATTATGATGCCGGTAATCCGCAAAGTTCTTTCGGCTCTTTCTGGCATACGGTAAATGATACGATGGAGAACATTGACCGTAACACGCTGAAAGCGGTAGGACAGACGGTGATGGATGTGATTTATAATGAGAAATAAATGATAAAATAATGAAAACAATAAACGAACTTCAGGACGAAGTGATAGAAGAGTTCAGTGATTTTGATGACTGGATGGACAAGTATCAACTGCTCATAGACTTAGGTAACGAGCAGGAACCACTCGCCCCCGAATATAAAACAGAACAAAACCTGATAGATGGTTGCCAAAGCCGCGTATGGCTGCAAGCCGATATGGAAGACGGCAAAGTGGTGTTCCAGGCGGAAAGTGACGCCTTGATTGTAAAAGGTATCATTGCCCTGCTCATTAAAGTAGTCAGCGGACATACTCCTGATGAAATATTAAGCAGTGATTTATACTTTATAGAAAAGATAGGTTTGAAAGAACATTTGTCGCCCACCCGTAGCAATGGCTTGTTGGCGATGGTAAAACAGATGCGTATGTATGCGCTGGCTTTCAAGGCAAAAATGGCAAATTAGTGATTAGTGGTTAGTGATTACTAACCACTAAAAATCATCGCCCCAGCCGCTTGGTATCGACATCGGTACGTTTCTTCTCTTTGTATCCGCCGAATTTATAGAGGAATGAAAATGTAAAGCTACGATTGTCCCAATTCATTTCTGTCCGGTTCCGTTGCTGCCCCCACGCCAGCCGGGTGGTCATGTTCGATGTATTAAGAATATCATTTCCTTTCAATATCACCTTCGTCTTTCCATCCGGAGAAGTCCACTGAAGTGAAGTCGAAATATTACAAATAGGACTTAAGTTATACACCCCTTGTATGGCACGTGATTGGTAAAAACCAGCCAACGTACCTATGATATTCGGTTTCTTCGATAAAATGAATGTGTTTGTGGTATTCAGGATGACGCTGAATTTATGCCGATCGAATGCAATATCATGGAAATGGCTGTTCTTGTCATGAGAGAACAGACCGAAAGCAAAAATGCGCCCGTTCCACCATGTACTCACTTTATAAGAAGCCATAGTCTGTATGGTCCATCTTTTCTGAAAATCATAATTCACAAACTGATTCATCTCCGCCAGACGGTCGGGCAATTGATAAGGAAGCTGCACAAAGTAATCGGGGGTGTAATTGTAATTCACCCCTATCATATATTTATTCTTATACAGATAATTCAAGTCGAGCGAATAATTGGAACTTGGCTTCAGGTCGGGATTTCCATGGGCCTCGGTATAGCTGTCCACATACTGTATAATAGGTTGCAACTGCCAGTAAGCGGGATATTTGCGATTACTGGTGAAGGACATTTGCAAGGTATGACCATCTGCCGGAGTATAAGTTGTGTTTACAGTGGGATACAGCATCCAGCTATGGCGTCCCTCAGCATGATAAAGCTCTGCGGCCAAGGAAACTTCGGCAGAAAACTTCTTTCCAAAACTATGTGAAGCACCGGTGTACATATTCAGAGTATATTCTTTTCGAAGCAGTTTCTCGGAATTATCGGGAATCAAGGCTCCAGTTTCACCATCCCGATAGAACTGGTAACTGTTATCGTGTGTGGTAGTATACTTTACACCATAATTGATCTCGGTTCCACCTTGCAAGGAATGAAGCTGGTTGGCATAGAACAACCAGCGGTTGATACGTTGGTTGCTGTCATAATTCAATGTCTGACGGACACTTTGCATATCTTTCTGTAAGAAGGTCTGTGACGGACTGGAGAAGAAAAGGAAATCCATTCCTGCCGAAAGGCCGAAAGAAGATTGATAGTCGGCTGTCACATTATGTAACTGGCGGCTGCCGTCATCCGTTTTATCACTGTGGGCTGTTCCACGCATTTTTGTACAGTCCTGTCCATAGCGGTATTGTGTATTGTAAACCACACTCAGCAAGTTCTTCTTCCCGAAATCATAATCCGCCCCCAAACGGAGGTTATGCCGGCCGCCATACCCTTTAGCCTCTGTTTTCAAGTCCAACTCGTGTACTTCTCCCACCATAGTGTGCCATGAGTGTTTGTCCAATCCGAAAGTGGTATGTTTGAACCCGTATGAATACATCACATCCGCCGAAAAGCGCCGGGAAGTGTAAAGCAAATTTCCACGGCCTGCAATGTCCTCCCTGCGGGACTGTTCATACATAGCCGCTACTTCGCCGGACAAAGCAGGTTTCTGCCCGATATTCGATTTTAAAATCACATTCACCATGGCTCCACGAATCCGGTAACGGGCCGGAGCAGCATACATGATTTCCGCTTTCTCCAAACGACTGACAGGGGTATTTTCGAGTACTGTCCGTAGATCTTCCTTATCCAATGTACTGACCTTTCCGTTTATTACCACCGTTATACCGCGACCGCCCAATGTCAGATTACCGTCTTGTTCCACGATGCCGGGCAGTTCCTTTACCGCCTCGTAGGCGTTATTCACCGGAAGCCGTTCTACCATTCGGGGCAAATCGTAAATCAGTTTTCCCCGTTCTGCTTTTACTACAGGACGTTCACCTTTCACCAACACTTCCGGCAGCTGCTGAAAAAGACTATCCATATAGGTATAATTCACATCGTCCTGCGCCTGTACCGTGAATGTAAACAAGCATAAACAAAAGATAATCACTGTCCTCATCGTCGTTTTATTTTTAAGGTCTATGCAAAGTAAAGGCTAAAAGTGTTCCGTATGTGTTACCACCAGCTTACGAAGTCTTATTTAGTGTTATCAAAAGAAAGAAAATACTTATTTTGTGCCTATTTTTGCCAAACCATGAAGATACCATTTAAAGCCATAGCCGCATTGATTATCCTTTCGCTGATAGGCGTCTTTGCCTATCAGGCATATTGGTTGACAGGATTATACACCTCGATGAAGAAGGATATGGACAATTGCCTGATAGAAACATTACAGGTGAGTGACTACAATGAAATGATGGAACGGTGCGATTCCGTGAAACGAAGCAACGAAACCATAAATGGCTATATCGAATCCAGTATTAATCTGGACAGCAGTGCTTTGATTACCAAAGTTATAGAAACCGAACCTTTCAAACAGCAAAAAAGATTTGGTCTGGAAATCAATGAACCGGTATCTACTACTATCGACAAAAACGGTACACTGGAACTGCTCACCAAATACTTCCAACGGGGTATCCACAGCCAGCTGGACCTTTTCACGGAAATCAACCTGCACACTTTCGACAGCCTTTTTACTAGGACACTTGCCATGCGCGGAATCATCTACCTGCCTCATCGCATCGAAATAGTGAATTTACGTCAAGACAGCACGATCGTACAAGGACTCAGTTCACCTCAAAAATACAGACCGGGCAAAGAAGCAGTGAGCTACTATTACAATTATGACTTGTACAACAAAATGGCATACCGGTTATGGGTAGAACCGACAAATACCATCGTCTTGCAACAAATGAAAGGGATACTTTATACCTCTTTCTTTATCATTATTATATTGGGGTTGTCATTCTGGTTTCTTATCCGTATCATCTTAAGGCAGAAAAGCGTAGAAGAAATGAAAGAGGACTTCACACATAACATTACTCACGAACTGAAAACTCCGATAGCCGTAGCCTACGCCGCCAACGATGCATTACTGAACTTCAACGGAGCAGAAAACCTGACGAAACGACAGAACTATCTTCAGATTATCCAAGCCCAGCTGAAACAGCTCAGCGGATTGGTGGAGCAGATCCTTTCCATGAGTATGGAACAACGGAAGAACTTCCGTCTGAACTATGAACCTGTCGAACTGAGGCCTATGTTGGAAAATCTGATAAGCCAACATAGGTTGAAAGCTGATAAGCCGACTGAGTTCAAACTTATTATGAAAGAAGACATGATCCTACGCGCAGATCGCTTGCACTTGTACAACGTGATCAGCAATCTGATAGACAATGCTATAAAATATTCCGATGAAAAGGCATATATTTGCATTTCTGCAACACGCTGCAGCAGTCCATGTAACAGTGACCGTAACGCTTATGTGATGCTAAAGATACAAGACAAAGGAATAGGTATTCCTGCCGACAGACAAAAACATCTGTTTGATAAGTTTTATCGGGTTCCGACCGGTAATCTGCATAATGTAAAAGGATATGGATTAGGACTTTATTATGTAAAAACAATGATAGAACAGCATAAAGGAACTGTTTCCGTGGAAAGCAGCACAGGAAAAGGCAGTACCTTTACACTTAAAATTCCCGAATAAGCAAATGGAAAAGATACACGTTTTATTAGTAGAGGATGAACAGACTCTTGCCATGATTATCAAGGACACACTGGAAGAACAGGATTTTATCATTACTACCGCCGGAGATGGTGAAGAAGGCTTAAGAAAGTTTTTCGAACAGAAACCGGACGTATTGGTGGCCGATGTCATGATGCCCCGTATGGATGGTTTTGAAATGGTACGCCGCATCCGCCAATCGGATAAAGCAACCCCGGTATTATTCCTCACCGCCCGGTCTGCTATCAATGATGTAGTAAAAGGATTTGAACTGGGAGCTAATGACTATCTGAAAAAACCATTCGGCATGCAGGAGCTTATTGTACGCCTCAAAGCCTTGATGCACAAAGCTTTTGTGGAAAAAGAAATAACCAATACTTACACCATCGGAGAATATCAATTCAATTCCGTCACCCAACAACTGGATTTTGCAGGGAACATACAAGAACTCTCCCACCGAGAATCGGAAATCTTAAAACGCCTGTGTGAGAACCGGAATGAAGTGGTGAACAGCCAAAGTATCTTGTTGGAGCTATGGGGAGATGACAGTTTCTTCAATTCACGCAGCCTGCATGTATTTATTACGAAATTACGCCATAAACTGTCCAAAGACAACAGTATACGGATTGTGAATGTAAGGGGAATAGGTTACAAACTGATTATAAACTAACACTTCTTCCCTCTAATCAAGACTTTCTGCCCGCCGGACAAGGTCGTGGCAAAGATATAATCATCTCCTCCCTCCTTCAGTTTCAAGCGTTTGCGAAGTTCCGCTACCGATAATGGAAAGTTACGAATCGTAATATTCGCCTTGTCCATATCCTTCAAAAACGCTTTCAATTCCTTTTTTCCAAAGCCCGATACGGACTCAACCCGGAAACGGCGTCCCGGAAAATCCGGAACCAAAGAAGCAGAGGTATATAAATGGCTGCTGAGGTGAAGTTTCATCACAGGATAGGTTTGTGTAAGGGAACGAAAAGCACCGGCTTTCAGTATAGCAACATTCGGTTCATATAAATAAGTTCCGACTTGATCAGTCAAGGGACAGGCCGATGCCTTTTCCTGCTTCAAGGTAATTTTCTGAATCATTTTTTCTGATGAATTCATCCGTGGCGGAAATACTCTGGCATAAAATTCACAGGCCGCTTTTTCTTCCTCATATCTGAGAAGAGCTGTAAGTTTTACAAGAGTCCCTTCTTCTATAAGATTTTCCTGTCTCAGCCCGCCTCTTATATCCATAACTTCATAATTATCCAGCTCCCACGTAACGGAAATTCCTGTATCGGGTATTTCCGTTATAAGGTTCAGATCTTCCCGCACATTATCCAGATCCTCATTTTCTCCGAGTATAAGCTTTTCCAGATTTTCTGAAGTTTCTTCAAATTTCTTTTTCAGCTCTTCACCTCCAAATGCCTGTCCGGATACCGTAATACTTACTGATTCTTCTACTTCTCCTGCCTTCACTTTCAGTTCTATGCTCTCTTCCTTTCCGGCTTCTGAACTTCTTTTTATAATCTCACGCCCGTTTTCATCCGTCATAAGTTTTCTGCTGTTATCCCGGATATACACACAAATGAATAGAAAAACCGAAAACAAAACCACAATTACTGCCTTTCTGTAAACCGGATTTTTTCTGATCTGTTTTAATATTCTTTTCATTTTCTTTTACCCTGAATTACCTGAAGTCATGCTGATACTCGCGGTCCGTTTCGCTGTTTGCTCATAACCGTATAGCCGCTTTGATGCTTCAGATAAAATTTTATACTTCAATATGAATCATTTTTCTTCCAAGTCGCCAGGCCGAAATGTATACTGCAAGACATATGCTCATAGTAACCGTTCCCGCCGCAGTTCCGTAAAGCACTTCCAGAAACTGACTGAAAGTAATTTTCATGTAGAAAATAATAATAAACGGAACAGCACACATTATATTAAACTCCAGTTTTTTGGACGCTAAAATTGTATTAATCTCTTTCTCCGTATCGATTTTCTCACTGATCGTACGAACTGCATTTCTTATAATTGCTACGCTGTCTCCTCCGCTTATCTTTGCTGCGGCAAAAACATTGACGAAATCTCCGACATCTTCCTGCCTTACTCTCTCTGAAAATTCTTCCAGTACCTGTGCTGCCGTACAGTTCATATTCAGTCTGACAACCATTCTGTCATACTCTTTTATAATCCGAGTATCTTTTCCATACATAGGAAGAATATCCCTTTTCGTTTCACGAATGGCATTTTCCACAGAATATCCTGCTTTCAGAGCTGCCGCCATTGCCTGGATACTGTCACGGAACTGACTTCTGAACTGCTGTTCTTTCTGCATTGCCTTATCTTCAGCCCAGTCCTTCATGTATATAATCCATACCGGAAAAAGGAAGAAAGCCGGAAGAAAAGACTCATAAAACAGAAAAAGTATCATTCCGAAAATAAATGAAGTTCTTATAATTCCGGCAGCATACTCATATTTCTTTATATCCTGCAGCCAGAAGTTTTTCCTTATTTTTGATTTCATTAACCTTCACAAGGCATCCTTTAATTTTTTCATTTTCCATTTTCTCCTCCCGAAACTCATATAATTTACTTGTTTCTATTCTTCCTTCCGAATATGACAATACTTCTTCGATACTTAAAACTTTTCTTGTTTTATCTCTGAGCCTTCCAAGATGAATAATAATGTCAAGCGCAGATGCAATCTGTCTCTGAATCGCCTGCAGGGGAAGATCAATCCCCATCATCATCATTGTTTCAAGACGATTCAGCATATCTGAGGGATTATTCGCATGTCCGGTCGACATAGAACCGCTGTGGCCGTTTAGCATGGCGGAAGCAATCATATCGACCGTCTCATCTCCCCTGACTTCTCCGACAATAATTCTGTCCGGGCGCATTCTCAGCGCGGCTCTAATCAGGTCACGTATTGTAACTGCTCCTTCTCCCTCCAGATTTGCATTTCTTGCCTCCAGTCTCACCAGATTATCCACTCCCTGTATCTGAAGTTCCGCATTATCTTCAATGGTTATAATTCTTTCATCTTTTGGAATATAATCTGACATGGCGTTTAAAAATGTGGTTTTCCCCGCTCCTGTGCCTCCGCTTACAAAAATATTATATTTAGCACTTACAAGTTTCTTTATAAACTCTGACGCTTCCTCCGTAATACTTTCCTTATAAACCAGATCTTTCATGGTTATGGCTTCTGACGGGAACTTTCTTATTGTCATAATCGGTCCGTTTACAGCCACTGGCTTCAGTACTGCATTTACTCTGGATCCGTCCTGCAGTCTGGCGTCTACAATAGGCGAAGCTTCATTTACATATCGGTTTGTCTCTCCTACAATCTGCTGTATCACGTCAAACAGCCTTTCTTCAGATAGAAAACGCCGGTCTGACCGGTACAGTCTTCCGGATTTTTCATAAAATATATTTTCTGTACCGTTTACCATTATTTCGGTAATTTCTTCGTCTTCTATCAGATCCTGAAGAATATCCAGTCTCCGGAAAGCATTAAACAGCTCTCTGCTGATTCTGATCTTTTCCTGCAGCGGTATATATTCTTCTGCTGAAGCTCTGTCCAATACATTTCTGATAATATCCTGAAGTTCTTCTTCTCCTGTCTCTCTGGTCATATCCATACACAGCATAACCTGTTCATAAAGCTGTTCTGTCCGCTTCATAGAACCCTCCGTTTCTGCCGTGGAAATCCTGTATGCCGGATAATCCGTCATTCTCTGGCTTTATTGATACTTTTCTTACTTTTCTTTTCACAGTACGGCTCAAAATATCCGTATAGCCGGCCTCTCTCAGAGTTTTTTCATACTGTTCCATTTTTGCGAGAGCTGCCTCCTCTTCTATATATGGGGTATAAATACGGCTGCACTGTCTCAGAATCTCATATAATCCCTGTATGCTGTCGCCCAGATCAAGAATAATACAGTCATAAATACACTTTTGAGTTATAACATCCAGCAGACTGATCCATTCTTCCTCTGTTACTGAACGGAAATCCACATCATTTTTCATAGGCAGAATATAATCCAGTCCCTTTATCTGCCCTGTCATTGTACTGATTTTTATTCCCTGATTCATGCTGTCCTGCCTTACGCAGTACAGAAGATCCCCCATATCGTATCCGTTATGATCCGGAAAATAACAGGTTTCTCCGGAATACCCTTCCAGATTAAGATACAGAGCATGCCTTTTTTCTGCAATCTGACTTCCGAGACGAAGAGCGAATTTTGTTTTTCCGATACGGTGGACCGGAGAATATACTCCAAGAATTCCATTAAGTACCGGCTCATCCCTGATTCTCGGCCTTTCCTTTTTTGCCGGATTAACCTGACAGAATAAAACAGTTTCCATAATTTTCCCTGCCGGCTGATATCTGAAAACAGATATGCCGTCTCTGACACAGGCTTTTTCTTTTTCCGACAATACATATACTTTCCCGGCTTTTATTTCTTCTATCTGTTCTTCACCATATTCTTCCGCTATCAGAAGAATATGAATTTCCGATGTCTGTGAAAATACTTTCAGCTTCTCCAGATCATGAAATATATGAAACTGATATTTTCCGGAATACTTTCTCACAAAAATTCCGAACAGACTTTCCGAATATTCTCTCTGGCAGTCACAGATAACAAAATTTCCATGGCCGGAAAAACCGGTTGACAGAACGGAACCGCGTTCCTTGTCCGGCATAGAGCTC
>OLRH01001415.1_pt1 | contig 12485 bp, 12 predicted proteins | sample 1672321 | NCBI WGS metagenome assembly OLRH01 (sample SAMEA3136671, study PRJEB25190) | human gut metagenome | reverse complement strand
CGACGACCCGTATGTCGAGTTTGTAAAAAAACTAATGTAAACTTTGTAAAAATAATAGATGATAAAAATATATTAGTAAAAACTTTTGAAAGAGGATGCGGATATACTTTTGGATGCGGAACAGGTATGACAGCTTGTGTTATGGTAAGCAATTACCTTGGAAAAGTAGGAAAAAGTGTAAATGTAATTTCTGAAGGTGGAAGTGTAAGAATTGATTTAGAAAATGGATTTGCATAGCCGCGCCGAGCAGCTCGTTGTCGGTCTGCCGCGCAACATGGATGGCAGCGAGGGCGAAAGCGCGCAGAACGCGCGCGCTTTCGGTGCGGAGCTTGCGGAAAAGACCGGGCTGCCCGTTGATTTCTCCGACGAACGCGGCACGACTATCACGGCACACGGCTTTTTAAACGAAACAAATACGCGCGGTAAGCGCCGCAAAGCAACCGTGGACGCCGTGGCAGCGACGATCATTTTGCAGGATTATCTCGATTATCGGCGAAACCGCAAAGGGTAATTTACACAAAAAACGCATAGACAAATTCGCTTCGCCTGTGCTATAATAACGATGTGCCGCGCAGAAATGCGTTTTTAAGGCACGGAAAGGAAAGATAACTATGGGTTACAAAATCATCACCGATTCCACCATCGATATGGATCATAAAATGATCGAAGAGTTAGGCCTCACAGTGGTGCCGCTCCGCTTTACAATCGACGGTAAAACATATAAAGACAAGGCAGATCTTTCGGATATGCCGACGGAAACTTTCTACGCAAAGCTGCGCGAGGGCAAAATGTCCACCACATCGCAGATCAATGCCGACGAATTCACACGGGTCTTTGAGCCTGTTCTGCAAGGCGGCGAAGACGTTCTGTACATTGCGTTTTCCAGCGGTTTATCCGGCACCTGCCAAAGCGCTTTCATCGCGCGCGATGAATTGAAAGAAAAATATCCCGAGCGCAAAATTTATGTGTTCGATTCGCTCTGCGCGTCCCTCGGCGAAGGTTTGCTCGTATACCACGCAGCCATGCTGAAGCGCGCCGGCACGGACATTGATTCGCTGTATAAGTGGCTCGGTGAAAACGTTTTGAAGCTCTGCCACTGGTTCACGGTGGACGACCTCAACCACTTAAAGCGCGGCGGCCGCGTTTCCGCCACAGCAGCGCTCGTCGGCACTTTGCTCGGCGTAAAACCCGTTTTGCATGTGGATGACGAGGGCCACCTCATCCCGGTCAGCAAGGTGCGCGGCAGACGGCAGTCCCTTGATGCGCTTGTGCAGAAAATGGAAGAGACCGCCATTCAGCCCGCAGACCAGACCGTGTTCATCAGCCACGGCGATTGCCTGGCAGACGCCGAATACGTCGCAAACCGCGTGCGCGAAAAATTCGGTGTGAAGAACATTTATATCAACTTCATCGGTCCTGTCATCGGCGCACACTCCGGCCCCGGCACCGTAGCGCTGTTCTTCATCGGCGAGCACAGATAAAGGAGCATATACTATGTTAAACGGCAACACGATAGAACTCGGCGTATGCTACTACCCGGAGCACTGGGATACTTCGTTCTGGAAAGAGGATATGCTGCGCATGAAATCCTACGGCATCGGTGTCATCCGCGTGGCGGAATTTGCGTGGAACCTCTTTGAGCCGGAGGAAGGGCGCTTTGACGACAGCTTTTGGGACCGCTTTTTAAATGTGGCAAAGGACTGCGGGATGCAGGTCATCTTCTGCACGCCCACCGCGACCCCGCCCGCCTGGCTGACGGAAAAATACCCGGAAGTATTAAACTGTGATATTTACGGCCACCCGGTCTACCACGGTATGCGCAAGCACCACAACATGACATCTCCCGTGCACCTCGATTTTGTAAAGAAGATCGTTGAGCACATTGCGGCGCATTACGGCGCACATCCTGCGATCATCGGCTGGCAGATCGACAATGAAGTCAACTGCGAAACAAACAGCTACCACGCGCCGAGCGACCACGAGGCGTTCAGAAAGTACCTTAAAGAGAAATACGGCACGCTCGAAAACCTGAACCGCGCCATGGGCACGACATTCTGGAACCAGACCTACACGGACTGGGAGCAGGTTCACCTTTCGCGCTACACGCTCGCAAACTCCAACAATCCGCACATGATGCTGGAGGAAAAGCGTTTCATTTCCGAAGCGGCCATAAACTATATCGGCATACAGGCGGATATTATCCGGAAATATCGCCGTCCGGAGCAGTTCATCACGACAAACGGACTTTTCGGCGTGCTCGATAACCACAAGCTCGTCAAGGAAAAGCTTGACTTCATGACGTATGACAGCTACCCGAACTTCGCGTTTGCGATGGAGGGCAGCAAGCTCTCTCCGCGCTCCCTGCGCGACCGCGAAACATCCTTTAACCTTGCAAAAACGCGAAGCGTCTCAAACCGCTTCGGCATCATGGAGCAGCAATCCGGCCCCGGCGGTTGGAACACCCGCCTTTCGCAGCCCGCGCCGAAGCCGGGTCAGTTAAGACTGTGGACATTCCAGTCCATCGCGCACGGTGCAGATTTTGTCAGCTACTTCCGCTGGCGCACCTGTACGTTCGGCACGGAGATGTACTGGCACGGATTATTGAACTATGATAATTTCCCGAACCGCCGCACGGAAGAGCTTTTGCGCGTAAGCGAGGATATTCAGAAGATTCAGCGCATCGCGGGCACGAAGCATACGGCAAAGTTCGCAATCCTCTGCGACTACGACAATGAGTGGGACGGCATGGAGGACAAATGGCACGGACCCTTGAACTGGGAGAGCACCGACGGGTGGTTCAAAGCCTTGCAGCGCGCGCACATCCCGTTCGAGTTCGTCAACATCAACGACGAGGGCACGTCCCAGCCGCTCGGGAACTTCACGGCTGCTGTGTACCCGCACCCAACCATCATGACGCCCGCCCGCGCGGAAATATTACGCGCTTACGCCGAAAACGGCGGCACTCTTTTCTTCGGCTGCCGCTCCGGCTATAAAGATATTGACGGGCAGTGCCCCATGATGCCGATGCCGGGGCTCTTAGCGCCGCTGACCGGCTGCACCGTGGAGGATTTCACGTTCATCGGCCCGGCGGACGAAAAGGAGTACATGACGCTCGGCGAAAAGAAAATTCCCGCGCCGACGTTCAACGATATTCTGCGCCCGGATTTCGAAAGCTGCGAGGTGCTGGCGACGTATGACGGTAACTATTACAACGGCAAGCCCGCGCTGACCAAAAACACCGTCGGCAAAGGCACGGTCTACGCCTGTGGCTCCGTTTTTGCGGAGGAGACCGCTGCGGCGCTCTTGGAGCTGCTGCCGAAAGCAGAGCTTTGCCCTGTGACGGGCTGGCTGGAGCTGCCCGAGGAGATCGAGCTCACGGTGCGTACAAACGAGAAAAACGGCCGCAGCTACGCGTTTTTGCTGAACTACACCGCACAGCCGCAAACCGTCACCGTGCAAAAGCCGACGAAGGAGCTGCTTACACGCGAAACGCTCGACGGCACGTATACCATGGAGCCTTACGGCGTGCTTGTACTCGATAAACCACAATAAACGACAAAGGCCGTTACGATAAACATTTTGGGAGGAATTTATATGAAAGAGGAAGAAAAAATCTTTGCCGGGCAGTTTTTCTGCCCCGGTCACCCGGACTTGAAAGCCATCAAGCTGCGCTGCCACAACCTTTGCAGCGCCTATAATGCAACGCTCGAAGACGAAACCGAAAAGCGTAATGCAATCGTGCACCAGATCTTCGGCGATTTCGGCGAGGGCTCGTTTGTGCAGGGGCCGATCCAGATCCACTATGGCACGCACACGCACATCGGCAAGAGCTTTTTCGGCAACTTCAACCTGACCATTCAGGATGACGCGCCCGTGACCATCGGTGACCGCTGCAACTTCGGCCCGAACGTGACCATCGTCACGCCGATGCACCCGATCATCGCAGAGGAACGCCGCGTGCTGAAAACAAAGGACGGCCGTGAAATTCGCGTTTGCTACGCAAAACCCGTCACCATCGGCAACGATTGCTGGTTCGGTGCAAACGTCGTCGTATGCCCGGGCGTGACCATCGGCGATAACTGTGTCATCGGTGCAGGCAGCGTGGTAACGAAGGACATTCCGTCAAACAGCGTAGCCGTCGGCAACCCCTGCCGTGTACAGCGCACCATTACGGAAGCAGACAGCATGAAATATCATCCGGAACGCTTCGGCGAAGATGAATTCGTGTTTGATGAATAAACTGAGCTTATAATACGCAAAAACAGCTCCGGGCTTTTCGCCCGGAGCTGTTCTCAATTCATCTTAATTCGAATTAGAAGTAAACGACCTGATTTTTCTCTGCGCTCTCAAAGATCGCTTCCATCAGCTTCATCAGCTGGCGCTGCTGGTCGTGCGTGACGATCTGCTCTGCTTCGCCGTTGACAACTGCTGCGATGTTGCGATAATAATCGTGAATGTCGCAGTCGATTCTCGGCAGCGGAAGCTCGCTGATCGTTTCCGGCGTTCTCGGCGCCATGGTCTTCGTGAGGCCTGCTGCGGTGACGATCGGCACTGCATCGTGCTCTTCGTCCGCCGTTGCGATGACAATCTTGCCGTTGACCTGGAAGTCATCGATGACAGCCGTGCCATTCAGACCTTCGACATACCAACGCGGCAGGTTGATGAAGTTGCTCGTGCCGACTTCTACGGTAAACACGAGATCGTTATCAAACTTGAACGTAGCGGTGAAGCCGTCGTCCACTTCTTCGTTCGTTACGTTGGACAGCGTTGCGTAAACGGAAATCGGCATTTTGCCCATCATCATGTTCATCTGGTCAAGGAGGTGCACGCCCCAGTCAAGAACCATGCCGCCGCCCTGTGCCTTCGTGTTTCTCCAGTCGCCCGGGATACCGCGGGAACCGTGAACACGGGACTGAATGGCGAAAACACGACCGAGCTGGCCGGACTTTGCAATCTTCTCCGCAACGCGGAAATCCTCGTCCCAACGGCGGTTCTGATGAACCGTGAAGACGGAGCCCGTGCGCTTGGAGGCTGCGATCATCTCTTCGAGATCAGCGGTGCAAAGCGTGACCGGCTTCTCGCTGATGGCAACCTTGCCCGCTTCCATAACCTGAATGCAAACCTTCTTGTGCTGATCGTTCGGGATTGCGACCGTTACAACATCAACGGTCTTGTCGGCAAGCAACTCCTCAAAAGAGCTGTATGCGTGAATACCGTTTTCCTCAGCAACCTTGTTGCGCTCCGGCTTAATATCGTATACGCCTGCAAGCTCTACAACACCCGGGATTTCCTGTAATCTCTTCGTGTGCCAGCCGCCCATGCCGCCATAGCCCACGACTGCTACTCTTACTACTTTAGACATAATAAATTGAACTCCTCTCGATTTAAAATAAATAACCTGTCTGCGCTCTCTAAACTACGCGCTATACACCTTATTATACTAAAAGGCACGTAAGTTTCAAGGTGTTTTTATAGATTTTTTCATCTTGTCTGCGATTTCGGCGAAAGATACAAAGACCGCCTGCGCAAAACTGTGTATAAATCCCATGTTTGATTGGAAATCGGCGCAAAAGGAATTTAGCCCCTTGAGTTTTTTCACCCGATGTGCTACGATGAACCTGAATAACGCGTGAATACACCGGAAAGGTTGATTATATCTATGAAAATGTCATTTCGCTGGTACGGCCCGGACGACCCCGTGACCCTCCAAAATATTCGTCAGATTCCGAACATGCAGGCCATCGTCACCGCTGTATACGACGTGCCCGTCGGTGAAGTTTGGAGCCGCAAGAGCATTGCCGCGCTGAAAAAACAAGTGGAGGATAACGGCCTGCAATTTGAGGTCATTGAAAGTGTGCCGGTGCACGAGGACATCAAACTCGGCAAACCCACGCGCGACCGCTATATCGAAAATTACTGCGAGAACATCCGCCGCCTTGCCAAGGCCGGCATCCGCTGCATCTGCTACAACTTCATGCCGGTGTTTGACTGGACGCGCACGCAGCTTGACCACCGCCTGCCGGACGGCTCTACAAGCCTTGTCTACTATAAAGAGCAGGTGGATGCCGTGGACCCGCTGAAAAGCGACAGCGACCTCACGCTGCCCGGCTGGGACGCAAGCTACACGCGCGAGGAGCTCAAGGCCGTCGTGGCGGAATACAACAAAATGACCGAGGAAGACCTTTGGGCAAATCTCACTTATTTTCTTGAGCGCATCATTCCCGTCGCTGCGGAATGTGACGTGAACATGGCCATCCATGAAGACGACCCGTGCTGGAGCATTTTCGGACTGCCACGCATTATCACGTGCGAAAAGAATCTCGACCGCTTCCTGAAAATCGTCGATGACCCGCACAACGGCATCACGCTGTGTACCGGCTCGCTCGGATGCAGCGCCGAAAACGATGTGGTGCACATGGCGGCAAAATACGCCGCGATGGGCCGCATCCATTTCGTTCACGCCCGCAACGTCGCCGTGCTGGAAAACGGTTTTGAGGAGCGCGCACACTACTCCGCATGCGGCTCGCTCGATATGTATGCCATTTTGAACGCGCTCTACAAAAACGGTTTCAACGGTTACATCCGCCCGGACCACGGCAGAATGATCTGGGGCGAGACCGGCCGCGCCGGCTATGGCCTTTACGACCGTGCCCTCGGCGCCGCGTACTTAAATGGCCTGTGGGAAGCCATCACAAAGCGCAACTCCAATATGGAGCGATAAATTAAAGCCAACAAAAAAACCGATGCAGTCGAAACTCTGCATCGGTTTTTTTAATAGATACCGTAAGCTTCACCTTCTGTTTTACCGCAGCGAACACAGGTCTTGGGGTAGTTGATCGTAGCAGCTTTCCAATCATGCCCAAGCGGCTCGCCTTCCGTCATACCGCAATATACACAGGTTTTCGGCTCGGTGCAGGTGGCTTCCTTCCATTTATGCGCACAGGTGCAGGTCGTAAGAAGAAAGCATACCAACAGCATAGCAAAAATTACTCGTCCCCAGCGTTTAAGCATTGCTTTTCTCTCCTGTTTCTCCTCTTTTCCCAATTTTAGATGAAATATGTCTAAAAGTCAATAGATAAAATCCGTCTACATATACTTTGAGTTGATACCACTCAAAGCAGGTGAAAAAATTGACGGAAAACAGAATACGCGATCTGCGGGAGGACTCTGATTTAACGCAGCAGCAAGTCGCAGATGCAATCGGCATTACACAGCGCAAATACAGTTATATCGAAACAGGCCAGCAGCAGCTTACGGACGACATTCTAATTAAACTCGCAAACTTCTATAACGTGAGCATTGATTATCTCTTGCGGCAGACGGCGAACCCCAAACGAAATCTCTGACGTAAAATTCCCGAAAAGTCGTTTGTTAGGCTTGACAATTATTCAAAAAAAGGGTAACTTTATAGATAAGAACGCCGACAAAAATGCGGCGTTTTGTTTCCGTATGCAAAAACGCAAAAGCACTTTGCGATTATTTGCAAACACACTGACAAAAATACTAAAACAAAGGAGTGGAGAAAATGGACGCTGGCAGTAGTGGCGGTGCGGTTCCTCGAGAACGGATGCAGCCGCCCGCAGAAAAACAGGCGATTTTCTCCGCTTGTTTTTTGCGTAACCTTACATTTGTAAACGGCTGAGTTCAAACCGTATCGTCCGATTGCCGATTTTTGCACGATTGCAGAGAAAGGACGGACGAACTATGTTGGATATATTGGACAAAATTTTAGAGCTTCTGGAGAATAAAGATTTCCCCCAGTTGGGCAATCTTCTGAAAGACATGAACCCGGCAGACGTGGCAGAACTTTTTGAAGACCTGCCGCGTGAAAAGATGGCGCTTGTGTTTCGCCTGCTCCCAAAAGAGCTTGCAGCGGACGCGTTCGCTTATATGAATCCGGACGAACAGACGGTGCTTGTCGAAGCATTCAGTGATAAAGAGCTGCACGACGTCGTGAACGAGCTGTATGTGGACGACGCTGCAGACATGATTGAAGAAATGCCTGCAAACCTCGTCAAGCGCATTCTGCGACACACGGACGCCGAAACGCGCGTACTCATTAACCAGATTTTAAATTACCCCAAAGACAGCGTAGGCTCCATCATGACGATGGAATACGTCGATTTGAAGCGCGGCATGACGGTGGAGGAGGCGTTTGACCGCATCCGTGCCATCGGCGTGGAAAAAGAGACGGTGTACACCTGCTATGTCACGGACAGCCGCCGCAAGCTGAAAGGCATTGTGACCGTGAAAGACCTGCTGCTTGCCCCGAAAAATGAGCTGATCCGCAATATCATGGAAACGAATATTATTTACGTTTCCACCCATACCGATAAAGAAGAAGTGGCCTCCCTGTTCGGAAAGTACGATTTTCTTGCCGTGCCGGTCGTCGATAACGAAGAACGCCTTGTGGGCATTGTCACCGTTGACGACGCGATCGATGTTATTCAGGATGAGGCGACGGAAGATATCGAAATGATGGCGGCTATCACGCCGACCGATAAGCCGTACATGAAGACGGGCGTTTTTGCCACATGGAAAAAACGTATCCCGTGGCTTTTGCTCCTCATGATCTCCGCTACATTTACAGGCAGCATCATCACCTCGTTTGAAGATGCGCTTTCCGCTTCCATTGTGCTGACGGGTTTTATCCCCATGCTGATGGACACGGGCGGCAACGCGGGCAGTCAGGCTTCGGTCTCCATCATCCGCGGTCTTTCCCTCGGCGAGATCGAATATAAAGACATCGGGCGTATCCTCTGGAAGGAGGCGCGCGTGGCTTTTTTGTGCGGTGTTTCGCTTGCCGCCGCAAACTTTGTCAAATTGCTGCTCATTGATCGTGTGACCATCCCGGTCGCCATTGTTGTGTGCAGCACGCTTGTTGTAACGGTGCTCGCTGCAAAGCTTGTCGGCTGTTCGCTGCCGGTGCTTGCAAAGCGCATCGGTTTTGACCCGGCCGTCATGGCCAGTCCGTTCATCACAACCATTGTAGACGCGCTTTCCTTGCTGATCTATTTCCGCATTGCGTGCGCGGTGCTGCATATCGGTTAACTTTATCCATCAAAGGAGGCTGCTGTTATGAACCAAAAAGATATTGAAACGCTTGCAATCGCGCTGCCGGAAGACATTTTAAAAGCAAAATGGTGCGGCGATTTTGAACGCGCGTTCCACCTTATCGACCTATACCTTGCAAACGAGAAAGTCCCGGCATTTATGAAAACACGCCTTGCACTGGAGCGTGAGGTCTTGAAAGCACTGCCGACGGGCTACACATACAGCGAAGAAGACGCTTTGGCGCTCGTGCAGAAGGAAATTCCGGATTTCACGAAGGCAGAGCTTGACGCATTGCGTGACCGCGGTGCCATCGACTGGATCTACATCAACGGCAAAACGACGTATTCCCGCACGTTCTACGATACGCTTTTGGGCGTTTACCCGGATATCGCCACGCGTGCAGGCAAGCCGCCGAAGGACAAAAGTGATCGCGTGGAATTTCTGCGCCAAAATGTACGCGACATGAAAAAAGACGGCGACGCGCTGTGGAGCATTCAGCTGCGCGCCCAGTTCCGTCTGCATGACGATGTTTTCCGTCCCGGAGAAGAACTAACCGTGCATCTTCCCGTACCGAAGAACGCGATGAACATGCGCGACATTGAGATTCTTGCGACCTCCCACCCCATTTATAAGCTTGCAGATGAAAATGCACCCGCGCGCACGGTCTCATTCCGCGGCAAATTCGAGAAAAACGAAACCTTCTGGGTCGAATACAAATATCTTTCCTATGTGAAATACAACAACCTCGAATCCGCACAGGTCAGTGCAGAGCAGCCGACGTTCGACACCGAGGAGCTTTACCCACACATTCGCTTCACGCCGCTCATCCGTGCGCTTTGCAAAGAGCTTTCCGGCAATGAGAAGAACCCGCTTCTGCTCGCACGCAGCTTTTACGACTACTGCACGAAGGTCGGTACATATTCGTATGTGCGCGAATACTTCACGCTGCCGGGCAGCATTCCGGATTATTACGGCGCGGGGCTGCACGGGGACTGCGGCGTGCAGGCGCTGCTGTTCATCACGCTGTGCCGCTGCGCAGGTATTCCTGCCCGTTGGCAGAGCGGCCTGTTCGTCACGCCGGACGACACCGGCTGCCACGACTGGGCGCAGTTCTACATTGCTCCCTACGGCTGGCTGTTTGCAGACCCGTCCTTCGGCGGCAGTGCGCACCGCATGGGCGACAGCGAGCGCAACGACTTCTACTTCGGCAATCTCGACCCGTTCCGCATGGCGGCAAACAGCGAGCTTCAGGCGGATTTTGACCCGCCAAAGACACAGCTGCGCATCGACCCGTTCGACAACCAGCGCGGCGAAGCCGAATACGCAGATGTCGGCATCCGCTGGATGGATAAGGAGTGCGACTGGAAGACCATCGAAATGAAGAAGCTCTCTTAATTTAAAACGCTAAATGCCCGCCGTGCTTTTGCACGCGCGGGTATTTTTGACCGTAAAGGAACAGATCTATGGAAACGAAACTCGATATTCTGCGGCGCTATTTCGGTTACACGTCCTTTCGCCGCGGTCAGGAGGAAATTGTAGACGCACTGCTCACGGGCCGCGATGCGCTGTGCGTCATGCCGACGGGCGCAGGCAAATCCGTGTGCTATCAGGTGCCGGCACTCCTGCTGCCGGGCATCACGCTTGTCATCTCCCCGCTCATTTCGCTGATGAAAGATCAGGTGGAATCGCTGACGCAGGCGGGCGTGCACGCGGCATACCTCAACAGCTCGCTCACCCCGGCACAGTACAGCCGCGCACTGCACAATTTATCCGAGGGGTTGTATAAGCTCGTTTACGTCGCGCCGGAACGTCTTTCGACCGAGAACTTCCGCACGGCCGTAGAGAACCTCAATATTTCCCTCATCGCCGTGGATGAAGCGCACTGCGTCTCTCAGTGGGGGCAGGACTTCCGCCCGGACTATTTAAAGATTGCGGAATTTGCCGAAAGTTTGAAAAATCGCCCGACGATCGGCGCATTCACCGCCACGGCAACAAAAGCCGTGCGCAAGGACATTGCGGAGCACCTGCACCTCATTGACCCCGTGCGTATCACGACGGGCTTTGACCGCCCGAACTTATATTTCGGCGTGCAGATGCCGCACAGTAAGGCGCTGGCGCTTTTGAAACTCATTGAGGAACGCCCGGGCAAATGCGGCATTGTGTACTGCTCCACGCGCCGCACCGTGGAAGAAGTGGACGCGCTTTTAAACGACAAGGGCATCCCTTCCACGCGCTACCACGCTGGTCTGCCGGAGGAAGAACGCAGGCGGAATCAGGACGATTTCGTCTATGACCGCAAGCCCATTATGGTCGCGACGAACGCGTTCGGCATGGGCATCGATAAATCCAACGTGTCGTTCGTCATCCACTACAACATGCCGAAAAACCTCGAGAGCTATTATCAGGAAGCCGGGCGTGCCGGGCGCGACGGCAGCCCCGCCGAGTGTATTTTGCTTTACAGCCCGCAGGACGTGCGCACAAACCGCTATTTAATCGAAAACAGTGACCCGAACCCCGACCTCGACTTTGAAACGCAGGAAAAGCTCATCCAGCGCGAATACGACCGTCTGCGAAAAATGACATATTACTGCACGACGGCCGATTGCCTACGCGCATTCATCTTAAAATACTTCGGCGAGCCCGCCGAGGAATACTGCGGCAATTGCTCCAGCTGCGCGGGCGGCTCCGTTTTGGTAGAGGCCACCGTGGAAGCACAGCAGGTGCTCTCCTGCGTGGCGCGCACCGGGCAGCGGCTCGGCATCAGCATGATCTGCGACATTCTGCGCGGCAGCGAAAATGAGCGTGTTTTGCAAATGAATCTGCAAACACAGTCCACCTACGGGCTCATGCGCGAAAAGCCGATTTTTGAAATTAAGCGTATCATCGACGCACTTTTGATGCAGGAATTGCTCATCCAGACCGACGGGCAATACCCGGTTTTAAAGCTGACGCAGAACGCGCGGCCGGTTTTGCTCGGGGAAAAAAGCTTTGAAATGCGTATTCCCGTGCCGCAGGAAAAAGCGAAGAAGCCGGACAAGGCCGCAGGCGATGCCGACCCGGAGCTTTTCGCACGGCTGAAAAAGCTGCGTGCCGCGCTTGCCGCAAAAGCGAGCGTGCCGGCCTACGTCGTTTTCACCGACGCCACTTTGCGCGATATGTGCGCCAAAATGCCGACGGACGAACAGGAGCTTTTGCAGGTCTCCGGCGTGGGCGAGCGCAAGGCGCATCGCTACGGCAAGGCCTTTTTGGAAGAGATCAACCGCAAAGCGGAGGAAAAATAAATGGAACAAGCAAAGCACAAACTCAATCTTGTCGACCACATCGAGGTGCGCGGTGCGTGCGTGCACAACCTCAAAAACATTGACATCAATGTGCCGCTGCATAAGATCGTTGGCGTATACTAAAGTTAATTGAATGTTGCATAAATCACA
>OLRH01001414.1_pt1 | contig 12485 bp, 9 predicted proteins | sample 1672321 | NCBI WGS metagenome assembly OLRH01 (sample SAMEA3136671, study PRJEB25190) | human gut metagenome | reverse complement strand
GTTGCCAAAATGCTCGATAAGACATCCAGTATTATCTGCGCTTTTGGCTTGGCATTTGCCGCACCTCGCTCGCCGTATCGGCACTTAGAATTGTGCGGTGTTGCCTAAAGTTTTTCGCCCAGCCTTTTTCAAAAAAGGCTGGAAAACAACTCCAAAAAGAAAATTACTTCTCCTTCGGTACCAGCACGGTCTTGCCGCCCATGTACGGCTGCAGAACAGCCGGAATGGTCACGGTGCCGTCAGCCTGCAGGTGGTTCTCCAGGAAAGCAATCAGCATGCGCGGCGGGGCAACGCAGGTGTTGTTCAGGGTATGGGCCAGCTGGGTCTTGCCATTCTCATCCTTGTAGCGGATGCGCAGACGGCGTGCCTGGGCATCGCCCAGGTTGGAGCAACTGCAAACCTCAAAGTACTTCTGCTGACGCGGGCTCCAAGCCTCAATGTCGCAGCTCTTCACCTTAAGGTCAGCCAGGTCGCCGGAGCAGCACTCCAGCTGACGAACGGGAATCTCCATAGAGCGGAACAGCTCAACAGAGTTGTGCCACAGCTTGTCGTACCAGCTCATGCTGTCCTCCGGCTTGCAGACGACGATCATTTCCTGCTTCTCGAACTGGTGGATGCGGTAAATGCCTCGCTCTTCAATGCCGTGGGCACCCTTCTCCTTGCGGAAGCAGGGGCTGTAGCTGGTCAGGGTCAGGGGCAGCTTGGCGCCGTCCAGGGTCTGGTCAATGAAACGGCCGATCATGGTGTGCTCAGAAGTGCCGATCAGGTACAGGTCCTCACCCTCGATCTTGTACATCATGGCATCCATTTCGGGGAAGGACATAACGCCCTTCACCACATCGCCGTGCATCATGAACGGGGGGATGACATAGGTGAAGCCCTTGTCGATCATAAAATCGCGGGCGTAAGCCAGAACAGCTTCGTGCAGGCGGGCAATGTCGCCCAGCAGATAGTAGAAGCCGTTGCCGGAAACGCGGCCTGCAGCATCCAGGTCAATGCCGTCAAAGCTTTCCATGATGTCAACATGGTACGGGATGGGATAATCCGGCACAACAGGATCGCCAAAGCGCTGTACTTCCACATTGCAGCTGTCGTCCGGGCCGATGGGCACACTGGGGTCGATCATCTGCGGGATGGTGTACATGATGTCGCGGATCTTGTCCTGCAGCTCGGCTTCCTTGGTTTCCAGCTCTTTCAGGCGGTCAGCCTGTGCGGTCACCTGCTTCTTGATCTCCTCGGCTTCGGCGGCCTTGCTGGGGTCCTTTTTAGCCTGGCCCATCAGCATGCCAATCTGCTTAGAAAGCTTGTTGCGGTTGGCGCGCAGGGTGTCACCCTCGCCAATGGCGGCGCGGTACTCGGCATCCAGATTGATGACCTCGTCTACCAGCGGCAGCTTGGCATCCTGAAACTTCTTTTTAATGTTCTCCTTGACCTCATCGGGGTGCTCACGCACAAAACGAATATCCAGCATGATTCAAAATCCTTTCCGCTATTTGTAATTTTGCAAATGCCTGAAATCTAAAGTGATAAAATGAAAGAGTTACGCCTCGCCCTCACCGGACGGAGCGACCGCCTCGGCGGCCTGCTCAGGGTCATACTGCCCCAACAGCCCGGCGAACTGCTGCAGCTGCGCATCAGAATAAAATGCAATGTGCAGCACGCCCTTGCCGCCCTTGTAGTCCACATGCACTTCGCTGCCGGTGGTCTCTTTCAGGGCACCCTCCACCTCCACGGCAAGCACCGGGCGGGTAAAGGCATCCTCTTCCTTGGCGGGTTTCGGCGGCTTGGACATTTTGCGGCACAAAGCTTCGGCCTGGCGCACGCTCATGTCCTTGGCAATGATCTGGTCCGCCGCGGCGGACATCTGCTCCGGTGAGCCAAGGCTCAGCAGCGCTTTGGCATGGCCCGCGCTGATGTCCCCTGTCCGCACCTGATCCCGCACATACTCCGGCAGGTTCAGCAGGCGCATGGCGTTGGTAATGGCGCTGCGGCTTTTGCCCAGCCGCTTGGCGGCTTCTTCCTGCGTTAAACCATAGCGCTCGATCAGCTTTTTGCAGCCCTCGGCTACTTCAATGGGGTCCAGGTCCTCGCGCTGTAAGTTTTCAATCAGGGCCAGCGCAGCGGCCTGCTCATCGGTCACATCTTTGATCAAAACCGGAACTTCATCCAGCCCGGCCATGCGCGCGGCACGCCAGCGGCGCTCGCCCGCAATGATCACATAGCCCGGCCCGGTCTTTTTGGCGCGCACCGCAATGGGCTGCAGCAGGCCGTTTTCGCCAATGCTCTCTGCCAGAGCCGCCATGGCGTCTTCGTCAAAGTTCTTGCGCGGCTGGTCGGGGTCCGGCTCAATCTCCCGCACAGGCAGGCGGGTCAGATCCGGGCTAGCATCTTCGGCCATGGGCAGGTCTTCAAACAGGCTGTCCAGCCCTTTGCCAAGGCCGCCCAATTTGCGTTTTGCCATTCACACACTTCCCTTTCCCAAACAGGAAAACCAGGGTCATTCCCGCTCGTTATTTTCCAAAAATTCACGCGCCATGGCCATATAGGCTTCGCTGCCCTTGCCGTTCGGCTCGTAAAAATTGATGGGCATACCAAAACTGGGCGCTTCCGAAAGGCGCACGGTGCGCGGCACAACGGTTTTGTAAACCTTATTGCCATAGTACTTTTTGACCTGTGCAACCACCTGCATGGTTAAGTTGAACCGGCCGGAGTACATGGTGAACACCACGCCCTCAATGTCCAGGTAATGGTTGTATTTTTTGCGCACGATCTTTAAGGTATTCATCAGCTCCGAAAGCCCCTCCAGCGCATAATACTCGCACTGAATGGGGATCAGCACCGTATCGCAGGCGCAAAGACCGTTGACGGTCAGCAGATCCAGCGAGGGCGGGCAGTCAATGAACACATAATCGTACAAAGGAATCAGCGGTGCCAGGATGCTGCGCAGGCGGTTTTCGCGCCGGGGCAGTTCCACCAGCTCCACCACAGCACCGGCCAGCTGCGTGTTGGAAGCAATCAGGTCTGCGTTGAACTTGGTGTGAACGATGGCCTGCCGGACGTCATCATCGTTGATCAGGCAGGTGTAAATGTTGGATTGCTGGCCTTTTTTTGCAACGCCGTAACCCGAGGTGGTATTGCCCTGCGGGTCAAGGTCAACCACGAGAACCTTTTTGCCCAGCGCAGCCACGCAGGAAGAAAGGTTGACGCAGGTGGTCGTTTTGCCAACGCCGCCCTTTTGGTTTGCGATTGCAATTACTTTTGCCATTTTACCCTCCATGTATCGTTTGGAACCGCTAAGAACTTATTTATTATAACACAGCAGCCCCTTTTGTGGAAGTCCTAACCCCCAAAAACACAAAAAATCCCCCCAGAATGTTCCACGTGGAACATTCTGGAGGGAAAAAGCGCAGGAAGAGACAGTGTGCCCCTAAATATATAAACAAGAAAACTGCATTGGTAAGGCGTGCAGAATGTTTATTATGCGCTGCAAACATAGAAATTGTCCTGTAGGGCGGGATGCCCTTCATCCCGCCGCAACCTTGCCTTGCTTGTGCATTATAAATTTTGTGATCTACCTGACGTCAATTTGTAGGGGACGATGCTCGCATCGTCCCGCATGATGGGCCTTTGCCTATATATTTCACCGCGTCATTCGAAGTACAGCGGCGGGCATACGATGTGTGGGCCTACGGGTGGAATGTATAGTAAATGTTGGTTGCCCATTATAAAATGCACTTGTAGGGAACGGTCTATCCCCGCACTACCGCGCGGAAAAACAACGCATGTGGCATTATTTAAAACGTGCTATAAAATTTATGCCTGTCCGGGACGTCGAGGACGCCGTCCCCTACAAATCAGGGAAAAGTTTGGCACAAAATTTGCAGGCGCGGTAAGCCATAGTACCGGCGGGGTCAGGTGACCCTGTCCTACCAGAAAATTGCAAGTTCATCACAAATATTTTATGTGTCCATCCAGCCATCCCAGAAAATCATATATAATCCACGGACAGCCACGAACCTAATCTTATGCCTCCACCCTACCTCCAATTCCTCATTTCGCATTTGCCCAAACTCCTCCCTCCTAACTCCTAACTAACTCATCCTCTTCCCCAGGGCTGCTTCCTTCCCCGCCCGGCATCTCCGGCTCATGGCACGCCGGCAGCGTGTTGGGCACGGGCAGCGGTGCAGGGGTAGCGGTGGGGATGCGTACCGTGTATTCCAAAAATCCATCCGCTTGCTCACAGCTGGTCACGGCGGGAATGCCCCGCTGGGTCATCAGGTCAACCGCGTGCTGTAAGGTGTTTACAAACAGCCGCACATCCCCCACCATCGGCACCGTGCTGCGGCAGGGGCCGGGGGTGTCTTTGGGGGCAGCCAGCATGGCGTCCACCAGACGGTCGGCTTCCCGCACACTCAGCTTGTCCCGTGCGATCTTTTCCAGCGCGGCGGTGCGGCGGCTTTCCGGCAGGCGCAGTACAGCGCGGGCGTGGCGCTCGGTCAGACCGGCAGCGGTGCAGAGCTGCTGCTGGGCGGTGGTCAGGGTAAGTAAGCGCAGCTTGTTGGCCAGCGCGGGCTGGCTTAACCCCAGGCGGCGTGCAGCTTCGGCCTGGGTGCAGTTCCAAAGGCGGATCACCTCCCGGATGCCCCTTGCCGCATCAAAGGCATCCAGTTGGGCGCGCTGTAAATTTTCCAGCAGCCCCAGCGCAGCGGTTTCGCTGTCGTCAAAGTCCTGAATGATGGCCGGGATGCGTTCCAGCTTCGCCAGGCGGCAGGCCCGCAGCCGCCGCTCCCCTGCCACAAGCTGGTACTTGTGGTAGCCTGTCTTGCGCACGCTGATGGGCTGCAGCAGCCCGTTCTGTAAAATGCTGACAGCCAGCGCCGCAATCTCGGTTTCATCAAAGGCGGTGCGCGCCTGGAACGGCGATGGCTCGATCTGCTCCACCGGCAGTAAAACAATTTTGCCGGGTTTCTGATTGGCGGCTTTTTTATCCGGTTTGGACATATGGCTTCTCCCTCCCCCGCACAGGCAATAAAAAAGCCTGTGCTTGCCTTTTATCAAAAGCATAGCACAGGCCAAACCGGTTAGAAAGAAAATTCGTTCGCCGCAATTCGAGGTAAAACCCGGAGTTTTGTTAAATTAAAGAGGCTTTTTTGCAATTTTTCCGCCGTTGCGGGGGTAAGCTGTCGGCGTTTGCGAAATCTTTTTGCAAACCACCAGCCGCCGCTCGCTGCCGTCCGGCAGGGTGAACGCGCGGGTATCGCCGTAGGCACCGCCCAGCTTTTTCAGGGCGGCAGCGGAACCGCCCAACTCAGCATCCGCATCAGGGCCTTTCATTGCAATGAACACCCCGCCAACCCGCACAAGCGGCAGGCAGTATTCGCACAGCACCGGCAGGGCGGCTACCGCACGGGCGCTGGCGACATCAAACTGTTCACGCCAGATTTTGCGGGCGGCTTCCTCTGCGCGCTCCTTGGCGAACTCTACCCCCGTCAGGCCAAGTTCCCCGCACAGGTACTTCAAAAAGTCCACCCGCTTGCCGGTGGGCTCCATCAGGGTCAGCTGCAAATCCGGCTTGAAAATTTTTGCCACCACACCGGGGAACCCTGCCCCGGTGCCAACGTCCACCAGTTTGCCGGTTACTTCCGGCTGGGCGGCAAACAGCAGGCTGTCCGCAAAGTGGCGGTCCTCAATGCCCTCCGGGCTGGTGATGGCCGTCAGGTTCACCTTCTGGTTGTAATCCACCAGAATTTCCGCATAGCGGTCCAGCAGGTCCAGCTGGGCACCGCTCAGCACAATGTTCCACGTGGAACATTTTTGTGCAAGGCGTTCTTTATCGATCATATAAGCTCCTTTATAAAAATAATAAATAATAATGAATAAAGAACAATGTCGGTGCGCCGCCCGCTGCGGCGCAAATAAAATAGGTTGGCTGCGATGGAGCGACCATGATTTTTTCCGGAACAGCTGACTTAATTAAAATGTGATGCCGTGGGCATCACACAACAATTATTCATTATTCTCTATTCTTTTTTAATTTAAAATGAGTATCCCGCCCCTTATTCTGCCGCAGTCTTCCCTGCTTTCATCAGGGCAATGCTCAGCTGGGCCAGGTCGCTGGGGCTTACACCAGGAATGCGTCCGGCCTGTGCCAGCGTGCGGGGGCGAATCTTCGTCAGCTTTTCGCGGGCTTCCAGCGTCACGGTTTCCAGCGGGGCGTAATCAAAGTCATCGGGGATCACCACATTTTCGTGGCGCTGTACCTCGTGGATAGCGCGCTGCTCACGGGCAATATAACCGGCATAGCGGATCTCGGTTTCAATGCGTAAGGCCATGGCAGCACTCACATCCTGCCCGCGGCCAATCACCTTGGCCAGCAGCTCATAGTGTACGCCGGGCCGCTTGAGCAGCTCCGCCGCCGTGCCGCCGGATTCACCCAGCGTTTCCAGCACTTCCGGCGGGGCAACGGTGCGCAGCTCCGCCAGCGGTACTTTGGTGGTTTCCAGCCGGTTCAGCTCGGCCTTTTTCACTTCCATGTCGTGGGTGAACGCCGCCCAGCGGGTGTCGTCCACAAGGCCGTATTCCCGGCCAATGGGGGTCAGGCGCTCATCGGCGTTGTCCTGCCGCAGGCTCAGGCGGTACTCGCTGCGGCTGGTCATCATGCGGTAGGGGTCCATCACGCCCTTGGTTACTAGGTCGTCCACCAGCGTGCCAAGATAGGAAGTATGCCGTGCCAGCACCAGCTCGCTCTTGCCCAGAGCCTGGCGGGCGGCGTTCAGGCCGGCCAGCAGGCCCTGCGCGGCGGCTTCCTCATAGCCGGAAGTTCCGTTGAACTGCCCTGCCCCGTACATGCCGCCGATCACTTTGCTTTCCAGCGTGGGCAGCATGCTGGTGGGGTCCACACAGTCATACTCGATGGCATAAGCCGGGCGCATGATCTCCAGGTTCTCAAACCCCTTGATGGTGCGGTACATGGCATTCTGCACGGCTTCCGGCAAAGAGGAACTCATCCCCTGCAGGTACATCTCCTCGGTGTCCTCGCCGCAGGGCTCCACAAACACCGGGTGGCGTTCCTTGCCCTTAAAGCGCACCACCTTATCTTCAATCGAAGGGCAGTACCGCGGGCCGACACCCTGAATGTCCCCGCCGTACAGCGGCGAGCGGCTCAGATTGTCCAGGATGACCTTGTGGGTCTCCGGGTTGGTGTAAGCAATGTAGCAGTCCACCTTGTTGTGCATCGGCTTGTGGGTCATAAAGCTGAACGGCTGCAGCAGTTCGTCCGGGTCGCCGGGCTGGCAGTCCAATTTGCTGAAGTCAATGCTGCGGCGGTGTACGCGGGCCGGGGTGCCGGTCTTGAAGCGGCGCAGCGGCACACCGTGGGCCGTCAGATCCTTGGTCAGCGCGGTGGCCGCATGGGTGCCGTCCGGGCCGCCGTCATAGTGGGCTTCGCCCACAAAAATGCGCCCGCCCAGCGCTGTGCCGGTGGCAATCACCACGCACTTGCAGCTGTAATAGCCGCCCAGCGCCGTTACCACCCCGCACACATGGCCGTTCTGCACATCCAGCCGCACGATCTCCGCCTGGTGAATTTCCAGGTTGGGGGTCAGCTCCAGCGCGTGCTTCATCCACATGTGGTAGCGCTTGCGGTCAGTCTGTACGCGCAGGCTGTGTACCGCGGGGCCTTTGCCGCGGTTCAGCATCCGGCTCTGCAAAAAGGTGGCGTCCGCCGCAATGCCCATCAGACCGCCCAGCGCATCGATCTCCCGCACCAGATGCCCCTTGGCTGTGCCGCCAATGGACGGGTTGCAGGGCATGTTGCCGATAAAATCCAATGTCAACGTAAAGATCGCCGTCTTGGCGCCAAGCATGGCTGCCGCATGGGCGGCTTCAATTCCGGCGTGTCCGGCACCCACCACGACCACATCATAATTTCCCAAAAAATCCATAATCTCTATGCCTCAAATCAAAACTCTTTGATGGAAGAAATTTTCGTCACTTCATTGTATCACAGCCGCGCCCGGAACACAATAAAAGAGCGCCTGCCCCCGCAGAAAATAGCGGGGAAACAGGCGCTCTTGAAACGCAGAAGAACAGGTGGGTTATTTGCCCACACAGAAGGTAGAAAACACTTCGTCAATGGTGGCTTCGGTGGCATCCTCACCGGTCAGGCGGGCAAGGGCACGCTGCGCATCGCTGATGCACACCCCGGCAGCATCCAGCCCAAAGCCGTCCTCCTGGCTGTTCAGGGCTTCGGCCAGGGCATCGCGGGCTTCCTTGGCGGCGCTCAGCTGGCGGGCGCTGCACAGCGCGGCAGCGTTGGGGTCCAGGTTGGCGGTGCCCAGCAGTTGGGCGACCGCCTGACACAAAGGCTGCAGGCTGGCGGCGTCCCGCGCGGTCAGAGGAATGATGGCCTTGAAGTAAGGCGCTAACTGCTGCTGTGCGGCAGTGAATGCTTCCCCTTGCCCGGCCAGATCCTGCTTGTTCAGGATGGCCAGCGCAGGGCGGCCCTGGCAGCGGCGTGCAATTTCCAGGTCTTCCTCATTCAGCGGGGCGGCCAGGTCGAACACGGCCAGCACCAGCCCGGCTTCCTCCAGCTTTTTCCAGCTGCGGCGGATGCCCTCGGCTTCCACAGCATCGCCGTGTTCCCCCACATCCCGCACACCGGCGGTGTCAAACAGGTTCAGCCGGATGCCGGTATCCCCCAGCATCACGGCCTGCTCCAGCACATCGCGGGTGGTGCCCGCAATGGGGGTCACAATGGCGCGGTCAAACCCGGCCAGCAGGTTCAGCAGGGTGCTTTTGCCCACATTGGGGCGGCCCAGCAGCACACAGTCCACCCCGCGGCGCAAAACCGCCCCGGCCCCGTACCCGGCAATCAGCTGGTCCAGCGTGTTCTTCTGCTCGCTCAGTGTGGCGATCAGCTCTGCCTGCGATACCTCCGGCACATCCTCCTCCGGGTAGTCGATCCAGGCGGTCAGGTGGGCAGCCAGCGTTTGCAAAGCGGCCTGGATGCCCGCAATGCGCCGTGCCAGCGCGCCGTCCAAAGCGGACTTTGCCAGCGCTGCCCCCTGCCGCCCTTCGGCGGAGATGATCTCCATCACGGCCTCGGCCTGGGTCAGGCTCATGCGGCCGTTTTCCAGTGCGCGGCGGGTAAACTCGCCGGGGCCGGCGGGCGCAGCACCGGCCAGGTACAGCGCTTCCAGCAGGCCCTGGGCCATGGCGTTGCCGCCGTGGACTGAAAGCTCGATCACATCCTCACCAGTGTAGCTGTGCGGCGCGCGGAAAAACAGGGCGATGGTCTCATCCATCTCCTCACCCCGCAGATGGTAATGCCCCAGCATGGCGGTGTAGCCTTTGGCTTCCGCAACCCGCTTTGCCGGGTTGCGCGGGGTGAAGATCTCCCCCACCACCGCATACGCTTCCGGTCCGGATACCCGAACGACCGCAATGCCGCCTGCCCCCGGTGGGGTGGCAAGGGCGCAAATAGTAGAACTCATATCAATACCTCGAACTTATCTGTTGTTGGCTTTATGCTGGCCTTGGCTGCGTCAGCAGCGGTAACTCTCCCGCGGGCCAAGGTAGGATTCCGGCAGGGTGGTGCCGTCCGGCCAAAGCACGATCTTTTCCAGAATGATGGCCGGGCTGACCGCATAAAAGCGCAGTGTGTTGACCCCCGCATGGCACAGGATGACGGCCTCGGTCAGCTTTACATTGGCAAAGCCCTCGGCGTACCACTGTTCGCTGCCAAAGAACGGTCGGTTCTCCTCGTGCACGGTGTTTACAACCGGTACCGCTCCGCCATTGACCGAATAACCGATATACTGCTTCGGCTCAAAGGTGACCGGTGTGGTGGCGGACATATGGAACTGTACATGATAGTCTCCGTCTTTTGCCGCAGCAAACGTATATTCCAGATAGGGGCGCTCTTCGCTGTTTTCAAAGTTGGCGGTAGCCGGGAACACTTTCAGCGCGGTGCCCAGGCGGCCATACGGCTTGAGCAGCGCAAAGCCGCCGCCGGGAACATCCCGCTTGGCAGTGTAGTGCTGTGCTTCCATGGCAATGCAGCCGTTGGCTTCCACAAAAGTTCCTTTGGGGTAACTGACCGGCGTATTGTCCACTTCCACAATGATGTTGGCCGCACCGGTCCCCTCCTGGATATGCTCATTCACCACAGCGAACTGTCCAGCCGCTTTGCCGGTGATCTGGCTGCGGTCAATCGTCAGGGTCACGCGCTGATTTTCGGCCACGGTGCCGCCGGTGCAGCTGAACTGCATCCAGGGGCAGTCGGTCTCAATGTGCCAGCTGATGGGGCACTTGCTGCCGCAGGCAACGTCAAACGCAACCTGGCTGACATCCGGCCGCAAAAAGTCCTGCCATACCTGCGGCTTGCGGCCATTCCACCAAAAGCCGGTGGCGTACTCGGTATCTTCCACGCGGGATACGATCATCCGCGGCCGGTTGGCCGGGGTGATGTACATCCGGATGGGCAGCTTGTTGTCCTCGTCGTTCCAGTACACAAAGCCGATGTGCTCCGATAACCCGAACCCGTAATACTTGCCGCCGTCCACGGTGTGGTATTCGTTCACCAGCGCTTCGTCTGCTTCAATGCAGGCCTGCACTTCATCGGCCAGCCGGTTGGCGGCAACGCGGTTCTGTTTGGCGTACAGATGGTTGCGCCCGGTCAGGATCCACATCTTCATCAAATTGGCCGTGCCGCACGCCGGGAAGTAGATCAGCGAGATAAAAGCGCTCAGGTCCTCCTGCGGGCAGGCGGTTTTCAGCGCCTCACATTCGGTAAGGATATGCTCAGAAATTTGCAGCACTTCCTCCGCCTCGCCGTAATGGGTCGGGTGGTAGGTGTTCTCCCCCATCTTCTCGTGCTTTCTGCGGGCCAGCAGGCGGGTGTAGTCGGTGATGATGCCCTCAATGCGGGGCAGGTCCGCCGGTGCAAAAGCCGCGCCAAAGTTGCGGCGCACCCACTGTGCGGTGTACTGGGTGGTAATGGCAGCATCCTGCCCGCCCCAGACGTCAATATCATAAGCCAGGTCCAGAAAGTAGGAAAGCCCGAACTCCTGCGTACCAATATCACCGATGTTCGTTACCCAGATCTCCCGCACGCCGTATTCGTAAGCGGCGGTCATCTCCTCCCACACTTTGGGCAGGTAGGTGGCACCCACCCATTCAAATGAGTGGGGCCCGCCGTGCATGTCCATGTGGTAGTACATGCCGTACCCGCCGGGGTGGCTGCGCATTTCCGGGCTTGGCAGCGTGCGGGTAGAGCCGTGGTTGTTGTCGCTCAGCATCAGGGTCACGCCGTCCAGTTCCGGATCACCGATGAGGCCTGGCGTTTCCTTGCTGCCGTAAAAGAACTCTTCGGTTTCTGAGAAGAAAACGATCTGCCGCGGCACCTGCCTGACATCCGGGTTAATAATCTCCCGGATCAGCTGGTTCTGGGTTTTCAGCACATTGCGGATCAGTTGAATGTTCTCTTCCAGCGTGGCGTGCTGCATAATGGCAGTGTCATTTTCGCCGCGCATGCCAAGAGTGATGACGTTCTCAAAATCTTTGTTGCGGGTCAGGCCGTCGCGCCAAAAGCGGGTAATGCCTTCTGGGTTGGCAATGTAATCCCAGGCATCGCCGTAAATGGAACCCCTGCCCCGCACCATGCTGTATTCCTGCCCGCTGCGCATACAGGGTTCGTGGTGGGAGGTGCTCATCACCACACCCAGTTCGTCCGCCAGTACGGCGTTTTCCAGCCCAGGGCCGTCCAGGTTGAAATTGGAATTCCACATGGCAGGCCACAGGTAGTTGCCTTTCATGCGCAGCAGCAGCTCAAATACCGGCGCATAGCAGGCGGCGTTCATGCTGCCAAAATGGGTCTTGGCCCAGTTGCCAAAGGCGGGCCATTCATCGTTGATAAAAAAGCCGCGGTACTTGACGGACGGCACCCTGGATACCATGTTCACCCGATCATCCAATACCACAGTGTCCTGGTGCCGCGGCAGGACATGGTTCCAGTTGACCAGCGGGGAAACGCCGATCAGCTCCGAAAGATGGAACAGCCCGTAAATGGTGCCGCGCTTGTCGCTCCCCGCAATCACCAGCGCGGTGCCAATGCCCGCCAGGGGGGTCTCAATGACCTGGAAGCTGTAGCATTCCCATTTGCCCCGGATGGCATTCAGGTCAAGTTTGCCCGCGGCTTCCAGCGCATCCAGCATGGGGCTGTGCCCGATGGTACCGTACAGCACGGCACAGCCACTCCCCTGCCCGGAGGTGATTCCGGCGGGCGAAACGCCCGTCACCAGTTCAATATCCTGCTTTACCATTCCGGCAACCCGTTTTACACCGGGCAGGGCCTGTGCTTCCTCATAAAAAGCAAGCCCTTTGCCGATCGTGATCTGCGGCATAGTTGGTTTCCCTCCTGTTTTTATCAAAGGCAATACCGCACAATTCCCGCCTAACGGCTCAAGCACCGCTCCGGCGGCTGC
>OLRH01001408.1_pt1 | contig 12511 bp, 12 predicted proteins | sample 1672321 | NCBI WGS metagenome assembly OLRH01 (sample SAMEA3136671, study PRJEB25190) | human gut metagenome | reverse complement strand
AAAAGGTATTCTTAAAGGATACAATGGTCTGTTAAACGAAGAAATCATTGATATGAGTGCCAAGGACGTTTCCGACACGATTGAGCGTGGCGGTACAATCCTTTACACAGCACGATCTTCAGACGGAAGCGAATTTCCTTGATTTCCGCGGTGCTCTGATTGCGGCGGGCCTCACGAGCCTTGATCTTCTCGTTGTACTTGTACTTGCCGTAATCGATGAGCTTGGCGACCGGAGGCTTCGCGTTGGGCGCCACCTCGACGAGATCGAGGTTCGCTTCCTTTGCCAGGTTCAGTGCGACGGAAGTCGCGATGACTCCCACCTGCTCGCCGTTCGGGCCGATCAGACGCACCTGGGAGACGCGAATCTCGTCGTTAATGCGTGGTTCGTCGCTGATGATGACTCCAATCCTCATATTCCATGCAACGGAACATCCTTTGATTGGCAGTTTTCCAAAGTCTCGATTGTTCAAGGCATGCCAAAACGCATCACAACGCGCCGTAAACCCGTAAGAGCGGCTTACATATCTCACCGAGACGACCGGTGGAAGGCATCTGCCTGAACCCGAGGCCCTGAAAGGCTTCCAGGTGGGGATATCCCGCTTTCTTGATTTCTCAAGCCTTGTAGATAATACCACACCCCGGGACCAGCGCGTGTCGCACCGGTCCCGGGGTGTTCGTCAGCATTCGGACGGCATCCGCCGTCAGGCGATGGCGATGACGTCCGGCTTCTCGCCGTCGTGCACGAAGTAGACGTCGTACCACGTCAGGAACGAGTATACGGTCCAGATCTTGCGGCGATCGTCGGTTTTGCCGGCATAGTTGTCATCGATCATCTTCAGCAGCGCGTCCTGGTCGAAGAACTGGCTGACGTAATCGCGTTCGAACACGGAACGGACGTACTTGTAGAACTTCTCCTCACGCAGCCACTTCTTGATCGGCACCGGGAAGCCAAGCTTCTCACGGTCGTACCATTCCTTGGGCAGATGACGTCCCGCCGCCTGGCGGAACGCGTATTTCGTGTTCTCGTCGGTGATGAGGTACTTGGTCGGCACCTGCTCGGCCACGCCCATGAGCTCCTTGTCGAGCAGCGGCACACGCAATTCCAGCGAATGCGCCATGGTCATCTTGTCGGCCTTGAGCAGAATGTCACCCGGCATCCACTGATGCATGTCAAGGTACTGCTTCTTCTTCAGTTCGCTCAGACCCTTGCCTTCCACACGCGCATACGTCTTGTCGACGATGCTTTGCACGCTCGGCGCCTTGCGGTATTCAGGCTTGAGCAGCTGTTCGGACTGCGATTCCTCAAACACACGTGCCTGTCCGATGAAGCTTTCCTCGGCCGGCGCAAGATTGGCGTACAGATGCCATGCGCCCGGGAAGGTCTTGCCCTTGCAGAACCGGGCGATCGCCTTGCGCGCGCCGGCTGGCAGATGCGTGAGCCAGCGAGTCACCACCTTGATGGGCTTGAATTTGGTGTGCACGCCGTAGTCGATGTATCCGGCGAACAACTCGTCGGCGCCTTCGCCGCTCAGCACCACCTTCACGTCTTTGGCGGCCAATGCGGACAGGAAGTACAGCGGCACGCAGCTCGGATTGGAGTCCGGCTCGTCGAGATGCCATTGGATGCGCGGGAACGCGGCGAACGCCTCCTCGTCGGTCAACGACTCGGCGGTGTTGTTCAGTTTGAGCAATTCCGCCAGTTCGCCGGCCTGCTGCGATTCGTTGTACGTGCCTTTGCCGAAACCGATCGAATACGTGTGCTGCGGACGCGCCACGGCGGCGACGTAGCTGGAGTCGACACCGCTCGACAGGAAGGAGCCGACCTCCACATCGGCGATCTGGTGCGCCTTGACGGAATCGCACACCGTCTGGTCGATCGAGTTCACCAGCTCGCCCAGCTTCTGCTTGCCTTCGCGGAAATCCTCGTCGTAATACCGGTGGATGTCCATCTTGCCATCCCGGTACGTGAAATAGTGCCCTTCCGGCAGCTTGTAGACGCCTTTGAAGAAGGTCTCACCGATCGCCGGATACTGGAAGGTCATATACGGCTTCAACGCCTCGGCGTTGAGCTCCTTGACGAAATCGGGGTGGCGCAACAGGCTCTTGATCTCCGACGCGTACATGAACGTGCCGTTCATCTTCGCATAGTAGAAGGGCTTGATGCCGAAATGGTCGCGCGCGCCGAACAGCTCCTGCTTGTTCTTGTCCCAGATCACGAAAGTGAACATGCCACGTACGCGCTGCAGCAAATCCACACCCCACTGCTCATAGCCGTGCAGCAGCACCTCGGTGTCGCTTTTGGTGGTGAAGGTGTGTCCGGCCGCGATCAATTCCTCACGCAGCGTCTGATAATTGTAAATCTCGCCGTTGAAGGTGATGACCTTCGAGCCATCCTCGTTGTAGATGGGCTGCTGGCCGCCGCCGAGGTCGATGATGCTGAGCCTTCGATGGCCGAGCGCCGCGTGCTCGTCGATGTAATGGCCTTCGCTGTCCGGCCCGCGATGCGCGATCATGTCGGTCATACGTTGGAGGACCGGGCATTTCATGTCAATGGGCATATCGTTGACGAAACCAGCAATTCCGCACATTATCTGCAATCCCTTCAAAACAAACTCGGTGTCAGTGTACCAGCATCCGCATGTCGAAAAACCGCCGCCGCGCCTCCGAACCGATTCATGCGTGACAATCTCCACAGGTTTCAGACATTTTAGGTATGCCGCATAGCCATGAAAATGACGATTCTTCCCTTTCGCCCGTCACGGCTACACTACCGGGTATGGATTCCCACGATGCCCGCACCTGCGTGATCTTCGGCGCAGGCGATTATTACGATGAGACCCCTGCGATTCCGGATGACGCCTTTGTCGTCGCCGCGGACGGCGGCCTCGACCACGTCCGAGCTTTTGGCATCGACGCCGATTTCGTGGTCGGCGACTTCGATTCGATTACCGGCGGACGCCCCACGCAAAACGACCGCACCATCGCATTGCCTTCGGAAAAGGACGATCCCGACCTGCTGTCGGCTTTGAAGATCGGCTGGCTGCGCGGCGCGCGCACGTTCCACATATACGGCGCGCTCGGCGGACGAATCGACCATACGATTTCCAATATCCAGCTTATGGCGCTACTGGCCGACCGTGGCGCGACCGGCTACCTGCACGGCGACGGATCGATCGTCACCGCGATCTGCGACGGCGCGCTCGATTTCCCGGCGGACGACGCCGTTGCGGGACGCATGGTCTCCGTGTTCTCCCACAGCGATATCTCGACCGGCGTAAGCGAAACGGGATTGAAATACGAGCTGCACCACGCCGACATGAGCAGCACGCGCGTCAACGGACTGAGCAACGAGTTCCTTGCCGACAGACCGTCCCGCATCACGGTGGAGCATGGCACGCTCATCGTCACGTTCCCCATCGAGGCTCCCCTGCCGCACGTGGCGCGATGGCATGGCTTCTCCGGAGATCTCGGTGCATTGGACACGGACGTGTCCTCCGCGCTGGTCGAGCCAAGCGACCGTTGAACGCATGCGGGACATGTATGTGAGCGTTCACTGAAAATCGCACTGCATTTTGGAACACGCGCCTCGGAACGTTGCCCTAAGTACAGGTGACGCACTACAGTGGACGGTGTTGGTAAACAATGGCTTCAGTGTGCCTGGCACACGCGTGGCCTACCCTAAAGGGAGAATTACATGACAGTTAAGATTGGTATTAACGGCTTTGGTCGTATCGGTCGTCTGGCTTTCCGCCGTATCTTCGAGCTGCAGGCTCGTGGCGGCCAGGCCGGTGACATTGAGGTCGCTGCAATCAACGATCTGACCACCCCGTCCATGCTGGCCTACCTGCTGAAGTACGACAGCACCCACGGCACCTTCCGTCATGACGATGGCACCCCGGTCGAGGTCACCTCCACCGACGACTCCATCGTGGTCGACGGCAAGGAATACAAGGTCTACGCCGAGAAGGATGCCAACAACATCCCGTGGGTCAAGAACGACGGCGTTGAGTTCGTGCTCGAGTGCACCGGCTTCTACACCTCCGCTGAGAAGTCCCAGGCCCACATCAACGCTGGCGCCAAGAAGGTCCTGATCTCCGCTCCGGCCAAGGACGAGACCACCCCGACCATCGTGTTCGGCGTGAACCACGAGACCCTCAAGGCTTCCGACGTGATCGTGTCCGCCGGCTCCTGCACCACCAACTCCATGGCCGCCATGGTCAAGCTGCTGGACGAGAACTGGGGCATCAAGGCTGGCTTCATGACCACCATCCACGCCTACACCGGCACCCAGATGATCCTCGACGGCCCGCGCTTCCCGAAGGCTCGCAACAACCGCGCCGCCGCCATCAACACCATTCCTCATTCCACTGGCGCCGCCAAGGCCATCGGCAAGGTCGTTCCGTCCGTGAACGGCAAGCTGCAGGGCCACGCCCAGCGCATCCAGGTTCCGGATGGCTCCGTCACCGAGCTGACCACCGTCCTGAACAAGGAAGTCACCGCCGATGAGATCAACGCCGCCTTCAAGGCCGCCTTCTCCGACACCGACTTCTACGGCTACAACGAGGATGGCATCGTGTCCTCCGACATCATCGGCGACACCCACGGTGGCGTGTTCGATCCGACCCAGACCGATGTCAACACCGTTGACGGCCTGACCATGGCTCGCACCGTCTCCTGGTACGACAACGAGTACGGCTTCACCTGCAACATGGTGCGTACCCTGCTGTACTTCGCCGAGATCTCCGAGTGAATCGGCGCGGAGTAATCCGCACGGTTCGTCTCTGAACCTCAGACAAAGGGGCTTTCGCTTCGGCGGAAGCCCCTTTTCGTATCCGAAACGCCGCAACGGACACGTGGAAGGCTTATTATGGGCGGCATGGCAAAGAAAAAGCATGAGAAGGGCGCCGGTTCCACACCGGCCACCGTGCAGTTGGAAAAAGCCGGAGTTCCGTTCAAAACCTACGAATACGCGCATTCGAACGATCACATGGATGACGGTTATGGGGTTGAGGCCGCCACCAAGCTCGGTTTCGACGAGCATCAGGTGTTCAAGACGCTGATGGCGGACACCGGCTCCGAACGCGTGGTCGGCGTGGTGCCGGTCAGCGGACATATGGATCTGAAGGCGCTGGCCGCGGCAGTCGGCGCGAAGAAGGCGGCGATGGCCGATCCGAAGGTCGCCATGCGCGAATCCGGCTACGTGGTCGGCGGCATCTCCCCGCTTGGCCAGCGCACACACCACAAGACGGTGCTTGACGAAAGCGCGCTGCAATACGACGAAATCCTGCTGTCGGGCGGCAAACGCGGTTTCTCAGTCGGCGTCAATCCCAACGATCTGCTCAAGGTGCTCGACGCGGTAGCGGCGCCGATCGGCACTTGGTAAAAAACACGCCGATACATCACACCAATACATAAGTGGGTGGTCGGAACAACACGATGTTCCGACCATCCACTTGCGTAAGCGAAAGGTTCGCGCTATTTGCGCAGTTCCGCAGGAAGCACGAAATGCATGTTCTCCTTGATGGTTTCGATGGTGCTCACATCCTGGTAGCCAAGTTCTTGCAACGCTGCGACCACGCCGGAAACCAGCTCGTCCGGCACGGAGGCACCCGAGGAAATACCCACGGATTCGACATCTTCAAACCATGCGGGGTCAAGTTCCGAAGCATCATCAACACGATGGGCGCGACCAGCGGCGCCAACAGCCGTTTTTGAGGCGTACCGCGCGTTAAGTCCCTCCTGAGCGACTTCCATCAACCGCACGGAATTCGAGGAATTCGCGGAGCCGACAATCACCACGCAATCGGCTTGCTCGGCAACGAGCTTGACCGCCGCCTGACGATTCGACGTGGCATAGCAGATATCGGAGTTCGGCGGCATTTCAAGCCATGGGAAACGAGCTTTGAGCGCGGTGATCGTGCCAGCGGTCTCATCGACGCTCAACGTGGTCTGCGTAAGCAGCACCAGTTTCGTGTCAGGTTGGAAATCCAACGAGTCGACGTCGGACGCATGCTCGATCAAATGCACATGTTCCGGCGATTCCTCCACCACGCCAACGGCCTCATCGTGGCCTTTATGCCCAATGTAGATGATCTCGTAACCTTCCTTGACAAAACGCAGCACCTCGCGATGCACTTTGCTTACCAGCGGGCAGGTGGCATCGACCACATGCATGCCGCGCGCCGCGGCCTCGGCTTTGACCGCCGGAGACACGCCGTGGGCGGAAAATACGATTGGGATGCCGGCTTCGGCGGCGGCATCGGGGATCTCAGCCAATTCCTGCACGAACACCGCGCCCTGCGCGGCCAAATCCTCGACGACATGCTTGTTGTGCACGATCTGGCGGCGCACATACACCGGCGGCAATCCGTCGGCACGTGGCGTATCGGCGGATTTGAGAATCGTCCGCACCGTCAGAATCGCCCTATCCACGCCGGCGCAGAATCCGCGCGGATCCGCCAGCACGATGCGTTTGCCCATGTCAAGCCGCCTTCCAATCGTATCCATCCATCACAACAGCAATCACCAATATTAAGGCACGGGCGCCGTCAATCGACATCGGCCGTCTTCATCCGCAGAATTTCCACACGACAAGCGCATCCACCACCACATCGTGAGCGGTAACATAGTAGCGGAAACACAGTCGACAACACTATGGAGTGATTTATGACCTGCACCAATCTGCCGCCACGCACCGGACAGCAATTTTCCATTTCGCATGGCGATTACCATGCCGTCGTCACCGAGTTGGGCGCGACGCTGCGCAAACTGACCTACCAGGGCGAGGACATCATCGTCTCCCCCGGTCCGGATGACATGGTGACCTGCTGCCACGGCCAGCTGCTCATCCCGTTCCCGAACCGCATCGAGAATGGCGAATACACCTTCGAAGGCAAGACCTACACGCTGCCGATCGACGAGCATGAGCGCCACAACGCCATCCACGGCTACGGCAAGCGCGCGTTCTGGAAGCTTGTCTCCCTTAAAGAGGATGCCGTGACCCTCAGCTGGCGCGCCCCCAACATGGAGGGATATCCGTTCGACATCGTGGTGACCGCGACGTACAGCCTCGCCGACGATGGCCTGCATCTGAACATCAGCGCCTACAACAACGGCGATGCGGACGCACCGTGGGCCTTGGCCATCCACCCGTGGCTCGCCAACGGCTTCAACGGATACGGCGATGAGATCGACGCCCACAACGCCAAGTGCAGCCTGACCGTGCCGGGGCGCACGCATGTCACCGTCAACGAGAACCTCATTCCGACCGGCACCGAGCCGGTGGACGGCACCAAGTACGACCTGCGTAAGGACACGCTGCTCACCGAGCAGCCGTTCGACGACGCTTGGACGGATCTGGAGCATGCCGAAGACGGCACCGTCACCGCGGTGTTCACCCGTCCGGACGGCAAGAAGGTGCGTGTGGGCGGCGACGAGACCGTCACCTCGTTCCAGGTGTGCACCGGCACCGGTTTCCCGGCCATCAAGCATCCGGCCGGCGTGGCGGTGGAACCGCAGACGGCATACGCGAACGCGTTCAACACCGGCAAGGACCTCATCGTCATCAAGCCGGGCGAGACGTCAAGCACGGCGCTGTTCATCGGGATGCTCGACTGATATAATCACCATCGGAATAAGTCCCGGCCACACAGCGGACGCCGAATTTGGCAAACGTCTCGCTCGTGTGCGATAATCTCGAAGGCTTATTAATCGCAAGTAAAGGAGTCCAATCATGGGCATGCGCGGACGTAAGCGCAAGGATCGTCGTAAGAAGGCCGCCAATCACGGCAAGCGCCCGAACGCCTGATCCCTGCCGGCGCGAATAGCGTCACAGAGCATGGAAAACCCCGCGGAATCATTACGGTTCGCGGGGTTTTCCCATATTCAGACGCTGATGCGGCGGGCACGCCTCGCGTCACATCAGCGTGGCACTTGGCGCATGAAACGCCGCACGTCCTTCCAATTACTCGTCACAACAGTGGTCGAGTGTCGCCTCAAGCCTGTCGATCAGGCTTTGCGGCGCGTGTTTCGGCCGCAGGTACGCGCGCATCGCTGCGATCAGCGCACGTTCGCGTTCATCGCAACAGGTCTCCGGGTCGAAGCAGTCCCCGGAGGCCACGACATGCACGCTGGCATGCGTCACCTGCGTCACCACACCGTTCGTGTTGGTGGTGGTCGAAGTAATGGAGATGTGCCGTTCCATTGGTTCGCTCATGGTCGATCCTTCCCGGCAGTGGCATAGCCACGTTCCTTGGCGTAATTGGCAAGCTCACGTTTCAGCTGTGTGCGGGCGCGGTTGAGCCGGCTCATCACAGTGCCGATTTTCACGCCTTGTTCCTCAGCTACCTGGCTGTATGATTTGCCGTCGATCGCGGCGTCGATGAAAACCTGCCTGCGTTCCGGGGAAAGCCGGTTCAAAGCGGCCATGATCTCCTCCGGCGCGTAGGCGTCCAAGTATTCCTGTTCGGCGGATTTGAGCTGTTCGGAGGAATGTTCGGACGCGGAATACAGGTCCCAGTCGTCGTATTCGCCGGTGGAATCGTTGGCGCGTTGCGGCCGTCGCTTGGCTTTGGCGTACTGGTTGAAATAGGCGTTGCGTTCGATGGTGGTCATCCAAGCCGCGAAATTCGTTCCTTCTTTGAAGGAGTCGAACGCCTTGAATCCGCGTTCGAAGGTGTCCTGCACCAGATCCTGCGCGTCGTCGGGATTGTTGGTCAGTTTCATCGCCTGCCGGTACAGCGAGTCCACAACGGGCATGGCAAGCTTCTCAAACCGCGCGCGCCGGCCCGCCATGGATTCCGTTTCTTGTTCAGTCACACCCTCATTGTAACTTCCCCGACGTCACACGTCGTGCACATGGTTGCCGCTAAAATGGCTCTTCGGTATCCGCTCGGCGTCTCATACACAGGGAGAACACGAAAACATGGCTTTGACTCTGGAATCGGCGGCCCGACTGCTCGATAGGCACGGACTGCTGCGCGAAATCATCCGCGACGATGTCTGGACGCTTGATCCGCACGACATCAAGGGATTCGACATTCATCAGTGCGGCATAAAAAATAACCATATATAATCCACAGAATTTGTATCCATCAATCAGAGTCACCCATGTTAGTGCATATTTAAAATCAGATAAAAAAGCTATTGGTTTGAGATGCATCAGCTTCATCAGTGCCGGTATTACACCGAGTGGCTGAACTGACAGCAGTTTTTCAAAGATCTTGCAGACCGCCATAGATGAAATAATACAGGGAATGAAGTACAATACCCGGAATAGATTGGACCCCTTTTTAATTCCGGAAAGAAGGGTAGCCATTAAAAGTCCCATAAACATCTGAAAGACTGTGCCGAGCAACAGGAAAAACATATTATTCAAAAAAGCAGTTCGCAAATTTTTATCTGACAGCATTCGGCTGTAATTTTTCAAGCCTGCAAATGTTTTTTCTCCGATTCCATTCCAGTCCATAAAGCTGTAGCCAATAGTTTGAAGCATTGGGAAAAGAACAATCGACACATAAACCACAAGTGCGGGCAATAAAAAAAGCCATGGTTCTATTTTTCTTTTTGGCTTCATATTTGTCTTCCTTTCTGATATCCAGGGCTTTTGATTTTCAAAAGCCCCGAATGCTGTTTCTCTGTCTTATTTCTGATTTTTTACATATTCATCCATATTTGCAGCCCACTCTTCAGGAGTTTCCTGACCAAGTGCAAGGATGACGGTCTCTTTTTCCAGCGGCTCTACAAGTGCAGAATCAATAACTACATCCCAGCATTTTGCATACTCCTTCACATTGGACACATCCTCAATGATCTGCTGATATACCTTTGGAAGACTCTGCATTGTTTCTTCATCTGGCATTACGGATGGAAGCTGATTGTAAGAAAGACTTGCATCTGCATAATGTTCAAGAAGGTATTTCATCCACGCTTTCATCTCGTCATCCACAGCATCGGTGCGAATCGCAGTTCCAATACCGGAGTTTGCAAAGAAGTCGGTTGCTGTTGTCACATCTGCATCTGAATATGTTGGCATAGTGAAGTATCCAATATTATCTTTAATGTTTTCGTCCTCACCAATCATATCTGCCTGATCAAGTGCCCATGTACCATTATACATAATTGCTGCCTGTCCGGAAGCAAAGAGATCAATCATTGTATCGTAATCTGCACTGCTCCAGCCTTCCTGGAAGTACTGTGCAATATCCTGAATAAACTGTGCTCCTTTCAGTCCTGCTTCTTCACCAAAAGATCCTTCTCCGGATACTGCATTTTCAATATATTCATTTCCTGTCAGTCGGAATGGAACCTGTGCAAAGTAGCGGAGGATTGGCCAGTCACCACCCATTGCAATCGGAATAATTTCCTGATCCTGTAACAGTTTGCAATCTGCAAGTAACTCATCAAATGTTTTGGGAGTTTCCGTAATTCCAGCCTGCTCAAACAGATCTTTGTTGTAGAAGAAATATTCGGTGTTGCACTGCAGCGTCATCAGATTCAGACTGCCATCTGAAAGTCTTGCGTATTCCTTCGAGATTGGGAAAATCTGGTCATACATTCCAAGCTCTTTGTACAAATCTTCAAAGGAATAGGCTTTTCCGTCTGCAACAATATCTGCGAACCAGGTATCCGGATCGGAGTCAAACCACTCAGGCAATTCATCGCTTGCTGCCAGAATTTTCAGTTTCTGCAGATATGCAGTACGATCTGAAATATTCTCAATTTCAAAATTAAAGTCCAGATCAGGATTCTCTTCCTGGTACTGCTTGGCAATATCCTGTATTGCCAAAATTGCTGATTCAGATGCACTTCTGGATGACAGCCAGTTAATATTCAGTTCACGTTCTGCTGCATTTACTGTTACTCCAAATATAGAAGATGCCATGGCAGCTGTTAATGCTGCGATAAGTATTCTTTTTTTCATTACGATTTCTCCCTTTTAATTTAATTTTTTGTTCCTGAATATACTTCAAACCGGTTTAATTTTTTTCTGGAACTCTTTGTTGTCTTAATTATAATAAAATACGAATCTCTCCGGAATGGAGAAAATTCGTATTATTGGTAAAATCTTAAGTTGTCTTTAGATAGTTGCTGCTCACATTCTGATACTGTTTCGGTGATACACCGAAATATTTTTTGAAGCACTTACTGAAGTAACTGACATCGAAAAATCCGACTCTTTGAGCTACTTCTGTCACATTGTAATTCGTTCTTTGGAAAAGCTTGCCGGCCATTTCCATTCGTGTCTGTAAAATATATGCTCCAATCGTTGTATCTGTCTGTTTCTTAAAAAGAAAGCACATATACTGAAGATTGACATCCAGTGCATCCGCAATCTGCTCAAGGCACAATTCATCATCCTGATAATGTGCCTTGATGTATTCCTTTGTTCTTCTCACAATGGCAGAATTGCTGCTATTCTTTGAAAGATGTACCTGCTGTAAAATCTGTTCTCCATAGCGAATGAGTTCCGTCTGAATTTCTGAGACAGAACTGATTTCTATATAATCACTGGAAAAAAGCTTGCTGTTTTTTTCAACCGTTTCTGTCACTCCGTATTCCATAGCGAAATCCAGCAACGCAGACGACACCTGGTTGATCTGCAGCAAAAACTGTTCCCGAGATGGCTGGAGCAATGCAAGAGAGTCTGCAAATGTCCGCAGCATTTCTTTTACTAGGCTCCTCTGATTTTGTCGCATAGCAGCAACCAGCCGTTGGATAAAATCATCATTTTGCAGCAGATAGCCGTTTTCCTGCTGCTCTTCAGTGGCATCCTCTACGTAAAAAACGCCGGAATATTCATAAAAACACCGTTTTCGTTCCAACGCAAACGCTTCAATATAGGAGTCATAAAGCTGATCGGCTTCTGTATAAAATCCTCCAATTACAGCAGTGGTTCCAAGATCGCCCTCCGGGTCACATACCTCAATCGTTTTTTTCAGCAGCGACCGAATCCACTCTGCATCATAAGGTGATTCACATATTCCTACAAGAAGGCAGAGCGATTTCTGGAAATTAATGTAACTGATGCAGCAGTTTTTTTCTCCAAGTAGTTCACAAAACACATTTTCTACCGTAAAGTAGTAAAGCTCATAATCTGTTTTTTTCCAGTTGCCCGGTAAATGATTAACCCGGTAAAGTATGGCGACATGGCGCTTGGCATCCAGTCGATAGCCCACCTCAGAAGCAAGCTTCTGCATTCCCTCCTGATCCTTATCTTTTCTTACAAACTGTGATGCTGCAAAATGTCTCATATAATTTTGATAGTTTCGCTTTTTTTATCCAGCACCTCCAGATTTTGATCCTTTTTCACTTCCTGATCGATTCGTTCACTGGTTTGCCTGAGACTCTTATGCAGACTCTCGACTGTCACAGGCTTCAGCAGAAAATCCTGTACTCCCATCTGAATGGCTTTCTGCGCATACTCAAACTTGTCATAACCGGAAATGATAATAAAGCGGGTCTGAAGTGCTTGTTTCTGTATATATGAAATTACATCAAAGCCTGTCATCTG
>OLRH01001404.1_pt1 | contig 12530 bp, 17 predicted proteins | sample 1672321 | NCBI WGS metagenome assembly OLRH01 (sample SAMEA3136671, study PRJEB25190) | human gut metagenome | reverse complement strand
AACTGGGGTGAAGTCGTAACATGTGCGGCCGGCACCGCCCGCGGCAAAACCGGCGGGCAAAGCTGCCCCGGCCTTCGCCGTCGGCGATCGGGTCACGCACCGCGCATTCGGCTCCGGTGTCGTCACGAAGATCCAGCCCATGGGCGGCGACGCGCTGCTCGAGGTGGAATTCGAGACCGCCGGCACCAAGCGCCTCATGATGCGCGCGGCCGGACAATTTATGAAAAAGGAACCCTGATCTCTATGCCCGACCCCGACGCAAGCCATGCCCATACCCGCCTCGGCCGCCTCGCCCTGATCGCGACGACGCTCCTCTGGGGCAGCTCGTTCACGATCATGAAGGACGCGCTCGCGACCGTCCCCACGCTGTGGCTGTTAGCCATCCGCTTTTCCGGCGCGGCCATGCTCATGGCGCTCGTCGGCATCCGGAGCCTGCCGCGGCTCGACCGCGGCTATCTCGTCGGCGGGGCGTGCATGGGTGTGTGCCTGTACCTGGCTTACACGATTCAGACGTATGGCCTTGTGCACACCACGCCGGGGAAGAACGCCTTTCTCGCGGCGACGTATTGCGTGCTTGTGCCGTTTTTCTGGTGGCTGGTCAGCAAGCGGCGGCCGGACCGGTACAACCTCGCGGCGGCGCTGCTGTGCCTGTGCGGCATGGGGCTCGTGTCCCTGCAGAGCGACCTGCGCATCGGCCGCGGCGAGGGGCTGACGATCCTCAGCGGCGTGTTCTACGCGCTGCACATCATCGCCACCGCCAGTGCAGCCAGGGGGCGCAGCCCGGTGCTGCTCTCGTTCGTGCAGTTTGCCGTGGCGGCGGTGCTCAGCTGGGTCACGGCGCCGTTTTCCGCGCCCGCGCCGGAGGTGATTCCCGTGGATGTGTGGCTGCGCCTTGGCTACCTGTGCGTCATGTGCACCGGTCTGTGCTTTCTGCTCCAGACGTTCGGACAGAAGTACACCCCGCCCACCACGGCGGCGCTGCTGCTCACGCTCGAGAGCGTGTTCGGCACGCTGTTTTCCGTCGCGTTCTATCACGAGCAGCTGGAGCCGCGTGTGCTCGTTGGCTTTGCACTGATCCTCGTCGCCATCGTCCTCTCGGAGACGAAGCTGAAGTTTCTGCGCCGCAGGACGGCATGAAAAAATCCGCCGGAACCATCCGGCGGATCTTTTTCAGCCCAGAAGTGCCTGCAGCTGCGCGATGTCGGCAGCAAACTGCTGCGCCCCGGCGCGCTCGAGCACGTCCCGGTCACGAAAGCCCCACAGCACGCTGATGCACGGCAGATTTGCCGCGCGCGCCGTGGCGATGTCCACCTCGGAATCGCCGACAAAGACCGTCTTGTCAGGATCGGCGCCGAGCTGTTCCATGGCGGCCAGCAGCGTGTCCGGTGCGGGCTTGCGGCGGATGCCCTGCTTCTCGCCGACGGCGATCGGCACGGTATCCGCGAAAAACTCCGCCCGCAGTGCGCGCACGGCCTCGTCCGGCTTGTTGGACACGATGGCGAGCTTGCGCCCCTGCGCGTGTAGCTTAAGCAGCAGCGCGGCGACACCGGGGTAGGGGGCAGTCTCGATGCGGCAGTGGGCGGCGTAGTCGGCGTTGTATTCCGCCAGCAGCGTTTCGAACAGCGCACTGTCCGTTCCGGCGGGCACGGACAGCTCCATCAGCCGCCGGGCCCCGTTGCCGAGCGCGGCGCGCATCTGCTGCCGCGTGCGTTCCGGCAGGCCGTGGCGGGTAAGTGTGCGGTTCATGGCGGCGGTCAGGTCGCCGAGCGTGTCGAGCAGCGTGCCGTCGAGGTCAAAAAGTACAGATGTGTAGCGCATAAACGTCTCTCCTTTGTTCTGGCACACTTATAACGCATTTTGCGCACGGTGTCAACCAAAAAACAAGTTGACATCCGCTACCGAATATGCTACTATAATGCAGCGCGCTGGCCGCGCGTCCATATGGAAAGTGGAATTCGGCTTGGAGAAGTACCCAAGTGGCCGAAGGGGCTCCCCTGCTAAGGGAGTAGGCTGTGATAAGCGGCGCGAGGGTTCAAATCCCTCCTTCTCCGCCAAAAACAAGACGCCGATCATCGGCGTCTTGTTTCTCTATCTGCATATGTGGAGAGTTACCGAAGTGGTCATAACGGGGCGGTCTTGAAAACCGTTAGGCGGCAACGCCACAGGGGTTCGAATCCCTTACTCTCCGCCATAAGTCCACCGTAATTCTGATAGAATTACGGTGGACTTTTTCTATGCTCGAAAACCGCTTGAAATCAGGCTATTCAGCTATTTCAGCACATGAGCAACCCCCGCCGCAGAGTATTTCTGTGGCGGGGGTTCGTGTGTTCTATGCCCAGACAGGGAGCGTTGGGAACCAACGCAAAGACCGTGCGGTAAGAATGATTGTGCCTGTTGGCGACAGTTTCACAGTGACACAGCGAGATCCGGTACAATCAACAACACGCGCTTCACGAGCTACACTTCATTTTCCCGCAGTCTGCCGAGGGCTCCGGCAGGGTGATGCTTGACATACTCGGCAGGCGTCAAGTTGACATCAGCCTGCAGAGCTACGGAGAGTGCCTGAAGAACCAGCTCTTCAGCAAGCACGGAGTTGCGCGGCGCACGATTCAGCGGGCCGCCCTCTTGTGAGACACCTGCGTATAGGAATGCATCACTCTCCTTGGCGAGGCTGCTTTCTCTTCCTCCGGAAACCCCGATGATCTTACAGCCGTTGATTTTGATTGCAGAGATTGTTCGCATCAGTTCTGCTGTCTCACCGGAATTGGAGATACAGATCACTACATCGCCCTCTACAAGTTGACCGGAGGAGCCATGTACGGCCTCAGTACAATCGAGGTAATAGCACGGCGTACCGGTGGACGAAAATAACGATGCCGCATACTCTGCTACATGTCCGGGCTTTCCGATGCCAGTCACATGCAGGCGGTTTTTCTCCTTCCGTGCCGTTTGGATAATGACCGCAGCAGCTTGAATGCTATCGATATCCATCGTATTCACGGTTTGCTCTAATTCAAGCCTTGCCGAATCCAGAAAACTGGTCACGGCTTTTCTGCTTTCTGTGCTCATGGCTTCTGTCTCCTTTCACAGTTCTGTTTCAGCGAATGGAATATCTGGAGGGATGCTCGTCCCACTCCTTCAGGATCTTCATTGCCTCACAGGCGGCGCGGCATGCGCGGTCTTCGCCGGTCTTGTCCGTTGCCCATTCCCCGGTGATGCGGTTGGTTATAACGGCTAGAATGGAGGCGCTGCGCATCTCGTGCAGATACCCTACGATGAAGTGCCCGGCGGAGTCCGTGTCGATATTGGTCACTCTGGCCTGCCGCAAATCTTCAATCAGGCGCTCGGAGCGAGAAGGCCAGAAACCATTTTCGCTGATCTTGCGCCCTTGCCCGATGTAGAGTGAAGATGGGCTGTACATGATTCCTGTCCCATAACGGTAGCCAAGCCGCTCACAGGCTTCACAAAGGGCATTCACGACCATACGATCGGCAACGGCGGGGAATGCCTTGTCCACATAGCAATCGCTGGTACCATCTGCCCGGATGGCAGCCACAGGGATGATAAGGTCACCCGGCTGAAAACGTTCAGAGATTGCGCCTGTGGTGCCGATGCGAACGGTGGTGTGTGCTCCGATGTTCTTCAGCTCGTGCAGGCAAATCTCGGCGCTTGTCGTGCCGATGCCGGTGGAGACGCAGGCGATATCCATGCCCTCATAGGTACCTTTTGCAGAGCGAAACTCCCGGTTGAATTCCAGGTCAACCGCATTTTCCCACTGCTTTTTGACAAGCTCGACCCGTTCCGGTGCACCCGGCAGCAAAACATAGGGGGAAATCTGGCCTTCCGTCAGGCGGATGTGAAATTGTGCGTCCCCGACGTCGGGAAATTCGGTATTCAGTGTGTTTTTCATGTTGTCCTCCTTTGGGTTCGTCGTGGTGTGTTCGGCTTTCCTTACGCCCGAAGTATAGCAAAAAGAAGCCCTCTCGAACCATGCCAAATGGCATAGTTCGAGAGGGCTTCTAATTTCTTTTTATTCTGCGATCATTTGCCTCAGTGCCTTATCATCAAAGAATATTTTTCCATATTCGGTATGGATGACACCGCGCTCCCGCAGTTCCGACAGAGCGCGATTGACTGTGCGCTCACTCATACCGGTATGCTGCGCCAGCTCTGCATGAGAGCAGCGCACCGTCCCGTCTGCAGTTGGGTTGCGCAGTATTTCCTCGGTCAGAAATCGTGCGATCCGCTGTGCCGGCGGCAAGTAGGAGAGGACACCCTGATTCCGGCTCTGGCGGTAGCACTTCTCGGCCAGCGCTCGAATCACCATTTCCCGGAACGCCGGCTCCTCGTCCAACCATAACTGAAAGTCAGCTATGCTTAATACCAGTAATTCCGCCTTTGTTTTTGCGCGGACTGTAGAAGCGTATATCATCCTGCCGGAAAGCAGCTCCATATCTCCCATGACAGAAATGCCGTTTTCTGCTGAGAAAATCAGGCTGTCACCGGTGGCAAACTGTGCCTCAATCAGGAGTTCTCCCCGAACCAGCAGCATCATTTCCGTAACTGGATAGTCCTGCAAACAGACGATTTGCCCCGGTTGGGCCATTTTCAGTTGCAGCCGGCACGGCAGCGTTTCGGGTACGGGGCAGCGCATTCGGCTCAGCGCGGCAAGAATCTTATTATTCATCGCAGTTCCTTTTGTTTTGAAAAATGTTCACAAGAATTGAGCATGGCAACGTCTCTGTCAACGGTGGCGCTTTGGCGAGAAATCATAATTTTTGATAGAAGCTTTTTAAAGGGGACAATTCCGGTCCTGGGTGCGTTTTGATAAACTTGGATTGCAGGAATCTTATGAGCATAAGCATCATAATGACAAGCACCGACGGGACCCGGCCCTTTGTCACCGTTGCCAAGGTTTCCGCAATGGCGAAAACCATCGGCAGCACGGTGAACGCGCCGAATGTTGAGAAATGACGATCGGACTCATTTTACATCTACATCTTTATTCATCAAGCAGGGTCAAAGAACTTTATCGAGTGCGCACTCAACGTTCTCATATTTCTTGACCTTTCATATCCTGAGTGCCGTCTAGGATCACACCGTTTACGAATGCGTATTTCATTCCCGGTTCTTCCTTGAAATTATTTGCATGTTCTTCGCTCAGGGACTGTGATTCGCCGCGGCGGATATACATGTGGGAATAATGTGGAGATTATAAGGCCTGTGCCCTGAATTTGCAAGCTTTTTCCGTTTAAATCGCTGATATTCTTTGATTTTTGCCACCAGAGAACATGGAATAAGATGTTTTGGCCAATGTTTTGGTTATTATGTATGTATGAGATTCCAGCTTTTTGTTGCGTACTCAGAATTGCTGATCTAGCCGTGCAGCTGGGGGTAATATGCAGCCCTGCAGTGATTTTTGTACTTTCATTTGGCAGCCTTCTTTTCCTGTGCTATACTGCTCCATGCGTCAAAAAATGTCCGGAGGAAACGAACATGGTCGTTGTGTGGAGCGTCTTGATCCTTCTTATTTTCATTCTGGCTGCATCCTATGTGTGCTGCCGCCTCTGCTTTTCCGTGCCCAAACAGACGGAGGCGGATCTCTTCCGCCTGCCGGACACGGAGCAGTATGCCCCGCATCGGGAAGCGATGGCGCAGATGGTCCGGACCGTGCTTGCGCTCCCGTATGAGGACGTCTGGATCCGACCCGACGACGGGCTGCGCCTGCACGGAAAATACTACGCCGGCCGGCCGGGCGCGCCGGTGCAGATCATGATGCACGGCTACAAAAGCGGCGCAGAGCGGGACTTCTGCGGCGGGGCGCAGATCGCCGTTCAGGGCGGCTGTCACGTGCTGCTGGTCGATCAGCGTGCGCATGGGAAGAGCGAGGGCAGGTGCCTCACGTTTGGCATTCAGGAGCGCTATGACTGCCGCGCGTGGGTGAACTACGCCGTCGGGCGCTTCGGCGCGGACACGAAAATTTTGCTGTACGGTGTGTCGATGGGCGCGGCGACCGTGCTGATGGCCGGCGGCCTGGATCTGCCGCGCAATGTCGTCGGCATTGTGGCCGACTGCGGGTACAGCTCGCCCGCCGCAATCATTCGCAAGGTCATCCGCGACCAGCATCTGCCCATTTTCCCGGTCTATCAGTTGATCCGCCTGGGCGGGAAACTGTTCGGCGGTTTCGACCTGGAGTCCGCCACGGTCACGGACGCACTGGCGCATTGTCAGATCCCTGTGCTCCTGATCCACGGCGGGGACGACCGCTTCGTCCCCTGCGAGATGGGGCGCGAAAACTATGCGCACTGCGCGGCGCGCAACAAGCGCCTGCTGGTCGTGCCGGGCGCGGGACATGGGCTGAGCTACATGGTGGACAGGGAAGCGTATCTGACCGCGCTGGAGTCGTTTCTCCGGTCCGTGCTGGACTGACCCTGCATACAAAAGGAATCAGCCGCACCGTGACACCACGGTGCGGCTAATGGTTTGTCAGAGCGTGGATGCGTCGTGCAGATCGATCTCGCCGTGTTCCTGTTCAAAGTCCGGATGCGCTTTTTGATCATCTGCTCGAGTTCGCGGTTTTTTGTCCGGCCTTCGTATTCTGCGATGTAGCCGAGCTTGTCCAATAGCGCCTGGTCGACGCGCAATGTGTACCGGCTCAGGTTGTCTTTCATTTTGTCGTCCCTCCGTGACGAAATATTGGCGAAATTCTAGCGTCATATGGTTGCAAAACGCAGAAATGACGCATATTTGACGCATAACGGTAAGCGCGAATGAGCGTTCTATACAGAACTTCGCTTTGCATGCGCACGCCTTTCCGTTAGAACGCAGATTTTTTTGCAACGCCTTGTCATGCTGCAATCGCGTGCGCTATAATCGACACATTATGAGGGCTTGCCTGTCGAATACACAGACCACTACAAGTGCCCATGAAAGGAGAAATCATTATGAATCCCAGACTTTCCACCAAAATCCTGCGTCCCGACTTTCAGGGCGAGTTTACGGCAAGCATTCTTGCGGCAGCGGCATCTCCCGACCTGATTTCTTTTGCGGGCGGCCTGCCGAACCCGGTCTCTTTCCCGGTCGAGGCGATGGACAAGGCAACGCACAAAGTTCTTGAGAAAAACGGCGTCATGGCGCTGCAGTACAGCGGCACGCAGGGCTATCTGCCGCTGCGCGAGTGGGTCGCAAAGCGCTATGAAACGATGGGCGTCTACGGCGTGACGGCCGACGATATCATCATCACCAACGGCTCGCAGCAGGTCCTGACGATGATCGGCGCGTGCATGCTCGACCCCGGCGACAAGATCATCGTCGAGAACCCGACCTATCTCGTCGCGCTGCAGTCGTTCCACTTCTTTGATCCCGAGGTCCTGCCTGTCACCATCAACCCCGACGGCATCGACTGTGATGAGCTGGCAGCGACCGTGCAGGCCAATCCGGACGTGAAGTTTGCCTACGTGATCCCGAACTTCCAGAACCCCACCGGCCTGAGCTACAGCAAGGAAGTGCACGACCGCGTCGTGGAGATCTTCCGGGGCACGGACATCGTCGTGCTGGAGGACAACCCGTATCGTGAGCTGCGTTTTTCCGGCACCGCGACCGACAGCTTCGGCAAGGAGCTGGGCGAGCAGTGCTGCATGCTCGGCACGTTCTCCAAGATCGTTGCTCCCGGTATGCGCATCGGCTGGGTGTGCGTGCGCAACAAGGCACTGCGTGAAAAGCTCCTGAGCTATAAGGCGACCGCCGACCTGCACACCAACATCTTCTCGCAGCTCGTTCTGGCGCAGTACCTCGCGGATAACGACATCGACGCGCACATCGAGAAGACGAAAGTGCTCTATAAGCACAAGGCAGAGCTGATGATGGACTGCATGCGCAAGTATCTGCCGGAGGGCGTGGAGTTCACGCCGACGGAGGGCGGCATGTTCCTGTGGGCCAAGCTGCCGAACGGCATGTCCGCGGTCGACCTTTACCGCGTCGCGCTCGCGAAGGGCGTCGCCATCTGCCCGGGCGACCCGTTCTATGAAAAGGAGCGCAACGTCAGCACGTTCCGCATCAATTACTCCAACAGCAGCGACGAGGTGATCGAAAAGGGCATCCGCATCCTCGGCGAAGCCTGCGCGGAGCTGATCGCGAAAAAGGATAACTGATCCCAAGCTATGAGAACCAAACAGCCGCACCGTGACGCCACGGTGCGGCTGTTTTTTATATGTAGGATTTTGTTCTGCGCATGTCGAGCACCAGCTCCGGATCCTCTGCGCGCATGCGCTCCAGGATGCCAGTCAGCGCGTCCGAGTCGCGCGTGATCGCGTCCAGCTCCGGCTGCGTGAGACCGACGAGCTGCAAAAATGCGACCCTGCCGTGCACCGTTTCGATCGGGGCGACGGTCGTGTCGCTGACGATGGCCAGACCCGTGATGGCCGAGTCCAGCTCCGGCTGCAGGGAGCTGCCGTCGCCGGGGATGTACGCGCCCGGCTCGAAGAAATTGCCGGTCTGGAACGTGTAGCGCGCCAGATGGGCCAACAGATCGAGCGCCCATGTTCCGGTCTCGGCATAGCTCTCGCGCACCTTCATCGTCATCTCATAGCCCCACTTGCTGTACCCGGCGCCGAAGGCTGCCATGCTCGGGTACAGCTCGCTCATGCCGTAGGTGACAATGTGCTGATAGCCCTTGCCTGTGTCATAGACGGCGAAGCCGTCAAGATATTCGTCACCGCCGAAGGCCGCGCGGTCGTGCAGCTCGCTCTCAAAGCATACCGGCTCCGTCTTGGGATAGCGCTTGGCAAAGGCCGCCTCGATCGCGTCCCGGCCCGGTGCCCAATCGGGGTGCTTTTTCATCCGCTTTGCGTATTCTTCTCTCGTCATGTTGTGTCCGCCTTTCGTCGATTTACTCCAGTGCTTCGTGCACGGAAAAATGGTTCTTGTGATAGCTCAGCAGCCCCTCGCGCTGCATCCGCGACAGCTCGCTGCACATGGCGCTGCGGTCCACGCCCAGATAGTCGGCCAGTTGCTGGCGGTTGTAGGGGATGTCAAAGCTGTATTGCCCGGCGCGCTTGACGCACTCGGAAAAGTACGACATGAGCCGGGCGCGGATGCCCTTCGGCGCCGTGTGCAGGATGCGCTGCGAGAGCTGCAGGTTCTTGGCCGCGCACACCGTCAGCAGGTTTTGGATGAGCTTGGCGTGAAACGGGCAGGCGTTCGTGCACGTCGTGAGCACCTTGCCGATGTTCAAAAACAGCACCTCGGTGTCCTCCGAGGCGGTCACGCTGATGAGCAGCGGCTCACCAGGGATGCAGGCATAGGGCTCGGCAAACACCTCACCGGGGGCGACGTGGCCGAGCAGACTGTGGTTGCCCCAGACGTCGTCGTAGCCGATCATGGCCATGCCGGAGAGCACCATACCGAGCTGCTCGGTCGGCACGCCCTCGGCGAGAATGGTCTCGCCCCGGTCGTAGTGTTTTTGCACCGCGCCGAGACATTGCAGCAGCAGCGGCAGCTCATCACTGCCAATGCCGCGAAACAGGCGCGTGTTGGAAAGCGTGATGTTCATTTTTTTGCTCCATTTGTTGTTCTGACAACGGATTTGTGGGTTTTATTATGCTATCTTATGCGCAGAAAGTCAAGACCGCCGGGCGGGGGCCCGGACGATTTTTGGAAAGGGAAGGGATATTATGATCCGCAAAATCATCCACATTGACGAAGAAAAGTGCAACGGCTGCGGCGCGTGTGCGACGGCCTGCCACGAGGGCGCCATCGGCATCGTGAACGGCAAGGCCAAGCTCCTGCGTGACGATTACTGTGACGGTTTCGGTGACTGTCTGCCCGCCTGCCCGATGGATGCCATCCATTTTGTTGAGCGCGAAGCGGCGGCGTATGACGAGGCGGCCGTGCAGGCCAACAAGCGGAAAAAGCAGGCGGAGGCCGCGCATGCCGGCGGCTGCCCCGGCCACCAGATGCACCGCTTCCAGCGTGAGGAGACGGCACAGGCAGTGGCTCCGGCGGCACAGCCGTCGCAGCTCGGCCAGTGGCCGTGCCAGATCAAGCTCGTGCCGGTCAACGCGCCGTATTTCCGGGGCGCGAAGCTGCTCATCGCGGCCGACTGCACGGCATATGCCTACGCGAACATGCACAGTGAGTTCATGAAAGGGAAGATCACGCTCATCGGCTGCCCGAAGCTCGACGCGGTGGATTACACCGACAAGCTCACGGAGATTATCCGGGGCAACGACATTCAGAGCGTCACCATCGTGCGCATGGAGGTGCCGTGCTGCGGCGGACTCGAGCATGCGGCGCGTGAGGCGCTGCGCGCGAGCGGGAAGTTCCTGCCGTGGCAGGTCGTCACGATCTCGATCGACGGGAAGATCCTTGACCGCTGAGTCCGCTTTTCCCGGCCCTGCCTGCGCGTGCGGGCAGGGCCAACGGGAGTGTTTTTCATTTCGTGAAAAATATGCGGCAAGAGGGTTGACAAATCCGAAAATATCTGTATAATATCATTTGTTCGTAGCGGAATTGTGTAATGGTAGCACACCGGACTCTGACTCCGTTTGTGAGGGTTCGAATCCTTCTTCCGCTGCCAACCAAAACGCCCTTGTCATTGACAAGGGCGTTTTTTTATCCCACAATGCAAGGAGAGAATTCGCTATGCGGATGGAATCCTGTGCGCAGGACGGGAAAACCGTCGCGGTCATCACCGGAACGGAGCTGGTGCTCACCGACGCGCAGTCGGCGCTCGATCTCATCATGACGCGCGCTATGAGACGGATACCAGTCTCATTGCAATCGAAAGAGCTGCGGTTGCGCGTCTGGTGCGTGCGGATGCGTTATCTGTGTATAGAAAAAGCCTCTGCCCGCCGGCAGAGGCTTTTTCCGTTTCATGCGCTGCTTATTTGTCCAGATAGCTGGTCAGCAGCTCCTGCAGCAGCTCATCGCGGTCAAGGCGGCAGATGAGACTGCGGGCGTTGTTGTAGTTGGTGATATACGTCGGGTCCTCAGAGAGAATGTAGCCGACGAGCTGGTTGATGGGGTTGTACCCTTTGACAACAAGGGAATGATACACGGAAGTGAGGATCTCCTTCATTTCTGTTTTGTTGTCGATCGCGTTAAACCGTCTGGTTGCGTCTTCCATGCGAAGCCCTCCCTTATACGAGTTCTTGTGCTCATTATACCAAAAAACACAAGCCTGTAAAGTCCATTTCCCAACTGTTTTCAAAAAAAGTTCTGAAATATTTCTTAAAATATTCCAAATCCCGACGCTGCTCAGCGGATGGTCGCGTTAAAGGTCTCCTTGAGCGCTTTCAGCACGCTCTGCATGGTCTCCTCGGCGTGGTCGTCGGTGAGCGTCTGGTCGTCGGCACGCAGCGTCAGCGAGAAGGCGACGCTCTTGTAGCCGGTCGGGATCGGCGCACCGGTGTACACGTCAAACAGCTCGCAGCCCTTGAGATACTGCCCGCCGGCGGCGAGGATGCACGCCGAGAGCTTGGCGACCGGGATGTCCGCGCTGCAGACGATGGCGACGTCGCGCGTCACAGCCGGGAAGCGCGGCAGCGGCGTGTAGACCGGGGTCGCGCCGCGGGCGGCGAGCATGCCGTCGAGCCGGAGTTCGGCTGTGTAGAGCTCTGCGTCCACGCCGTAGTTTGCCGCGGCGAGCGGGTGGATCTGGCCGAGTACGCCCAGCAGCTTGCCGCCGGCGTAGACCTTCGCGCAGCGGCCGGGGTGATAGGACGGGTTCTCGTTCTCGGCCTCGAACGTCACGTCCGCGATGCGCAGACCGGCGAGGATGCGCTCGACCGCGCCCTTGAGCTGGAAGAAGTCCATCCCGCCGCCGTAACCGCCAAGGCACAGCAGCTTCGGCTCGTCGGCCATGCCGTCCGGGCGGGCAAAGTAGACCTTGCCGATCTCATAGAGGCGCACGGCCTTGTTGCGGTAGTTATAGTTGCGCGTGAGGATCTCGAGCATGGACGGCAGGATGGTCGTGCGCATGATGGAGGTGTCCTCGCCGAGCGGGTTGAGGATCTTCATGGAGTCGCGCAGCGGGGAGTCTGACGGAAGACGGATCTTGTCATAGTACGACGGGCTGATGAACGAGTAGGTGATGATCTCGCTGTAGCCGAGCGCGCGGGCCATGGCGCCGATGCTGCGCTCCGCCTTCTGCGCGTCGGTATAGCCGCCGCTGGTGGTCTGGCCGCGCATGAGCGTGCAGGGGATGTTGTTGTAGCCGTAGAAGCGGGCGATCTCTTCGGCAATGTCGGAGTAGTGCTCCACGTCGCCGCGCCAGGACGGGACGATGATCGTGTCGCCGTCGAGCTCGAAGCCGAGTGCGAGCAGGATGCGGCGCATCTCCGCCTCAGACACGTCCGTACCGAGCAGGCCGTTGACTTTGTCCGGCTCGAGCTTCACGGTCTTGGGCACGATGGGCTCGGGCAGCACGTCGATGGTGCCGCGCATCACCTCGCCGCAGCCGAGCAGCTCCACGAGCTCGCACGCGCGGTCAACGGCCGCGACGGTGTTCATCGGGTCGCTGATCCTGGAGT
>OLRH01001399.1_pt1 | contig 12548 bp, 11 predicted proteins | sample 1672321 | NCBI WGS metagenome assembly OLRH01 (sample SAMEA3136671, study PRJEB25190) | human gut metagenome | reverse complement strand
GCAGCTGGCACTAAATGGAATTTTTTGAATTTCTATCCGGGTCTTGTAGGAGGGCATTGTATTGGTGTAGATCCATATTATTTAACTTATAAAGCAGAGAAATTGGGTTATCATAGTCAGATTATTTTATCTGGACGTCGTATAAATGACGATATGGGAAAATATGTTGCTGAAAATTTATTGAAGAATCTTATAAAGTCTGAAAAAACAGTTAAAAACGCTAAAGTAGCTATTTTGGGTTTTACATTTAAAGAGAATTGCCCAGACACAAGAAATACTAAAATAATTGATATTGTAAAAGAACTGCGTGATTATGGAATTGAGCCAATTATTTCAGATCCAATAGCTGATAGAAAAGAAGCAAAGGCACTATACAATATTGAATTTGTTGATTTTGAAAAGATTAAAGAAATGGATGCGGTTATTATTGCCGTTGCTCATAATGAATTTGCTAAATTATCTACGGAACAGGTGAATAGTTTTTATGGTAATGGAGCAAAAGTATTATTAGATTTGAAAGGGCTTTTGAATAAGAGATACTATCAAGATGCAGGTTATACTTATTGGAGGCTGTAAGATGGGATATAAAAGTATAAAATTTCCAAAAGGTTCAGTATTTTTAGTTACTGGTGGTGCTGGGTTTATAGGTTCTAATTTATGTGAAGCTATTTTGAATATGGGATACAAAGTACGTTGCGTGGATGATTTATCTACAGGTAAACAGGAAAACATTGATATGTTTCTTAATAATTCTAACTATACGTTTATAAAAGGAGATATTAAAAATATTGATATATGTATGGAAGCCTGCCATGGCGTTGACTACGTCTTAAATCAAGCGGCATGGGGAAGTGTTCCCCGATCAATAGAAATGCCAATTTTTTACTGTGCCAATAATGTTGCAGGGACATTAAATATGTTAGAAGCAGCTCGCCAGAATAAAGTAAAGAAATTTGTTTATGCTTCAAGTTCATCTGTTTATGGAGATGAGCCCAATTTACCTAAAATAGAAGGCAGAGAAGGTAATTTACTTTCTCCGTATGCAGTATCTAAACGTTGTAATGAAGAGTGGGCAAAACAATATACGTTGCATTATGGTTTGGATACTTATGGATTAAGGTATTTTAATGTTTTTGGGCGCAGGCAGGATCCTTATGGTGCATACGCTGCAGTCATTCCAAAGTTTATTAAACAGTTGTTGAATGATGAACAGCCTGTTATCAACGGTGATGGAAAACAATCACGCGATTTTACTTATATCGAAAATGTAATAGAAGCAAATTTAAAAGCTTGTGCAGCTTCGCATGAAGCTGCTGGCGAGGTATTTAATATTGCCTACGGTGGACGTGAATATTTGCTTGATATTTATTATACTTTGACCAAAATACTTGGTAAAAATATTGAACCCATATTTAGCTCAGATAGAAAAGGAGATATTAAGCATAGTAATGCCGACATTTTTAAAGCAAAAAAGCTTTTGGGTTATGATCCTGAATATGATTTTGCAAGAGGATTAAATGAAGCTATTGATTGGTATAAGGAGAATTTATAGATATATTATCAACGAAGGGTGAAAAACATGTGTGGAATCAACGGTATTATTGATTTTAGCAAAACTAAAGACGCTAATTTCATAAAATCTTTAATAAAGAATATGAATGACAAAATAATATACCGTGGCCCGGATGATACAGGAATTTTTATCAATAAAAATTTTGGATTTGGTATGAGAAGATTATCTATTATTGATTTAATGTCTGGTCATCAACCAATGTTTAATGCTGATAAAAATATAGCAGTGGTTTTCAATGGTGAAATATATAATTACAACGAAATAAAAAATAATCTAAAACAATTAGGATATACCTTCGCTACTCATTCTGATACTGAAGTAATAATCTATGCCTACGAAGAATATGGGACAAATTGTTTTAATATGTTTGATGGTATGTTTGCTATTGCTATATATGACCAGAATAAAAATGAAGTTATTTTGGGGCGAGACAAAGTCGGAGAAAAGCCATTGTATTATTATAAGGATACCAATAATTTCATTTTTGGTTCTGAGCTCAAGAGTCTCATGGGTAGTGGCCTAATAAAGAAGAACATTAATCTTCAAGCTTTATATTATTACTTTACTTTGATGTATATACCAGCACCATATTCTATATATGATAATATCTATAAATTAGAAGCTGGTCATTATTTACGAATTTCATTAAATGGTGACATTTGTAAAAAACAATATTGGGATCTTATTTATGATAAAGATAATTTAATAGATGACTATGACGAGTGTAAGAAAAAGTTACGTCAAGCTTTATTTAAATCTGTGGAAAGTAGAATGATAAGCGATGTGCCAATAGGTGCGTTTATGAGTGGAGGTATAGATTCTACTACTATTGCGGGAATTATGTCGCAAATTTCTAATGTGCCGATTAACACGTTTACTATAGGATTTGATAATAAAAACTATGACGAAAGTGATATTGCAAAGATTGCAGCTAAGAAATTTGGCAGCAATCACCATCTGGAATACTTCTCGACAGATAAAGCTTTTGGTATTATAGATAAAATAGTTGATAATATGGATGAACCATTTGCCGACTCATCTGCATTACCAACATATTTTGTTTCAAATATTGCCGCAAATCATGTAAAAGTTGTGTTGACTGGTGACTGTGGAGACGAGTTATTTGCGGGCTATAGTAAATATTTAATAGGGTATTATGCTAATAAATATAGAAAAATACCCTATTTATTTAGATTAGGGTTTGAAAAATATGGTGTAAAAATTTTGCCTGCGTTGAGCTCTTTACGAAGAAAAGTGGAAAAAGTAATTGTAAATGCTAATGAAGATCTGTTTACGCAGAGATTACATTTAATGCAATTGGGTTGTTATGATGAAGAATATAGAAAGTTATCCGTAAATTTCAATAATATTAATAATGATTTAATCAATCAATATTATGAAAAATATGCAGGTAGAACAGATGAAGTATCTCAGACGTTGTACACAGATTTGAAGATAGTCCTAGAGGGAGATATGTTTGTTAAAGTTGATCGAATGAGTATGTTAAATTCATTAGAGACACGTACTCCCATGGTGAGCAATGAAATGTTGGAAATAGCTAGTCGTATACCGACAAAATTTAAAATTAATGGCAAGGCGCAAAAAATTATTTTTAAAGATACATTTAAAGATATTTTGCCAACTCAGTTATTGTACCAAACTAAAAGAGGATTTGGTGTACCGATAGACTATTGGTTTAGAAATGGGTTAAAGAATGATTTAGAATCTAGGATAAATGTTGATATTATAAAAAAGCAAGGTCTTTTTAATTATGAATATATATATAATTTATATAATGAACATCAGAAATTAAAATCTAATCATAAGAACATTTTATGGGCAATATATATTTTTCAACGATGGTATGAAAGAGAGTTTGGTCAATGAGCATGGTTAATGCTATATCTAATAAAATATTGGCTGCAGGGCTAGTGTTAACTGTTTGTACTCAAATGAGAGTTGAAGGACTTCAGCTGGGACCTGGAGAATTTCTGCTTGTATTATGGTTAGTAGGATTTTATACAAAGTATTTTTTTAAAGGTAATTTTAAATTTGCTCAACAAGAATTGGTATTGCCTTTGTCCATGTTAGGGATTATATTTTTTGCAACCATTGGATTAGGAGTATCTGGAAATATTAATTTTAGCAATATATTACCGTTGTTGCATAACTATCTTGCTATACTGTTATCGTTCTTTCTATTAGTAGCATTAATAAAGAAAAAGGATTTTGTGTTAGTAATTAGAGATGTTACATTGATAGGAACATGCTTTTTCTCTTTTTTACTAGTTCTATCTTTGAACGGGATAAATAATATTGGCGGAATAGATTTATTGTATGGTAATTTGCGGTTTAGTGGTGGAGCAAGAAATCCTAATCAACTTGCGGTTTTTATTACGGTTATTCCATTAGTTAGTTTACTATTAATGAAAGAAAAAATTTTATCTAAGTTATTATCCACAATAACTATTGTTGCCAGTATATGTATAGGGTTAGCCACTTTAAGTGATGCAATATTGGGGTCGTGGATTATATTATTATGTTTATATATTTTTATAAACATAATTTTACATGAAAAAAATATTACAAAACATAAGTTGCAAAGTGTAATAAAATTTGTTGTTGGATGCTGTATCGTAGGTATATGCGGCTTATTAATAAATTTTGATTTGATAGATGTATTTTTCAACGCATTTTCATCGTTAGATCAAGATAGTAGTAGAACTGTATTATGGCTTAATGCAGTAGATGATTTTATGGACGCACCAATTTTTGGGCATGGACTAGGCGCTCAGGTTTCAATATTTTTTCGAAAGATGGAAGCACACAATACTTTTATTGATATTTTATTACAGTCTGGATTAATGGGGTTGGGAATATATGTGTTAACTTTAATTATCATATTTAAGAACATTAAACAAGAAATATATCTATATATTTTTATTGCTATTATAACATTTTCAAGCGGACATTATTTGTATAGACAGCCCATCTTTCACGTTTGGTTGTTGTTGTGTACTTTAGATATAAAAGATAAAGTAAATAATGATAAAGTAAATAATTTAGAAAATAGGTAGCTTAATGGGCAATGAGCGTAGTTTTAGAAAAAATATTTTCATAGTTTTTATTCTTACAGTGGCAGCTAAATTAACTGCATTTGTTACAGAGGTTATAATTGCTAAATATTTGGGTACTACTTATCAAGCAGATGCTTATAGTATGGTCTATGGTATTCATTATATTGTTTATCCTATGTTAAGTGTAGGGCTTTGGAAAGCTTTTATGCCGGAATATAATAGAGTGCTTGTGGCAGAAGGTGATGATAGTGCAAATAGATTTGCAAATTCTATCTTTACAAGCACGTTAGGTGTAGGTGTAATAGTAGCAGCTTTTATAATGTTATATGCAAGAAATATTGTAAATATAGTGGCTCCTGGGTTTGATGAACAAACTGCAAAATTATGTTCAGAGTTAGTATTTATTTCTGCGCCTCAGTATATATTTGTACTATTAGCAGCATTTTATACGGCATTTCTACAATCAAAAAATTCTTTTTTTGTGAGTACTCTTAAAGATAGTATTAGTTATGTTCCTCTTATTGTTTTAACAATATTATTTTATGATAGATATGGTATTAAGACGCTAGCAATAGGGATTGTGTTAGGTGGACTTGCTAGGATGTTAGTACAAGTACTTTTTATTAGAGATGAGTTTAAACCAGATTTTTCATTTTCATTTGATAAATATGTGAAGAATGTTGTAATTAAATTACCACCATTATTATTAATAACGGCAATATATGATTTAAATGTTTATGTTACCAAAGCCATAGCTAGTATGGTCGGTATTGGAGCGGTATCAAGTTTAAACTATAGTCAACGTGTTTCCAATGTTGTTGTGGGTCTGACAGCAGGAGTACTTAGTGTTGTTTTATTTCCTAAATTTGCTAAATTATCTGCCAGTAAGAAAATAAAAGAATTAAGCGATTTATTAATAACTTATACAAGTTTACTAGTAACACTATTAGTACCTTTTACGATAATAACTTTGATGTATTCGAAAGACATCATCAGATTATTATTTATGAGAGGAAATTTTGACGAAAAATCTGTAGTTATTACAGCAGGTGCTTTTAGTGCATATATGGTAGGTGTTATTTTTGTTGGACTAAATTCAATATATGATAATTTTTACTATTCCTATGGTAATGTTAAAGTGCCACTTTTTATTAGCATAATGATAGTGATTGTTAATATTTTGCTATCATTTCGATTAAGTGAATACTATGGTATATCTGGGCTGGCGTTGTCTAATACAATATCTGTAATTGTTGGTACAATAATGTTATTTGTGCTTTTGGATAAATTTGTAGATTTTGAGTATAGAATATGGTTTAAAGAAAATTTTAAAATTTGTTTAGCAGGAATAGTTGCATATTTTTTCATTCAATATCTTTTGAGCTTAAGAATAATAGTGTTATGTAATTATTTTCTTGTAATTATTTTTTTGTTACTAGTGTATTTTTGTGGGTTAGTATTATTGAAAGTGAAAGTATTAAAAGCGATGCAAATGGAATTAAGAAAATTACATTTGAAAAAACATAATTTTAAAATATAATTCTATTGTTTATTGCTTAAAAGAACGGAGGATTGTAGATGATTGATGATAAAGAAATGTGTTATATTCATCAAACAGAAATTGAAATGTTAAAAGAAATGGATCAAATATGTAAAAATAATAATTTGAGATATTCTTTAGCGTTTGGAAGTATTTTAGGCGCAGTGAGACATGAGGGATTTATTCCTTGGGATTCAGATGTTGATATATGGGTAGATTTTGATGAATATAATGTTTTTGTAAAATGTATGAAAAAAGGACTGTCCTCAAAATTTAAAGTTTTTGATTCTGATAGTGATAATCAGTATGAATATTTGTTTGCTAGAATAGGATTGACTGGAGAACCGCACCATACAATACATATTGATATTTTCCCTGTGGGAGGCGCTCCTAAAAATAGGTTTTTGGCTACTAAAATGTGGCCGTTTCTTAGATATTTATCTTCACAAATGTATGCAATGAAAAAAGTTGATTCTGATGTTGTTTATAAAAATGAGAGGGAAAAAAGAATTTTATCTAAAATATTTAAAGTAATTTTGTTTTTTATTCCGAGTAGTATTTTAAAGATTGTTTATAAATATTTATTTAGTAAATATCCGATTGGCTTATCTAAATATTTAACAAATGGTCATTTTACAATGAAGAAAGAATGGTATTTTGAGACAATAAAGTTACCTTTTGAGACTTTAAAATTAAATGTACCTAAAGACTATGATGGTTTTTTACGTGTAGTATATGGCAACGATTATATGATACCCAAAAAAACTAATTATTATAATAAGAATATGAGATACGAAGTTCAGTAGAAATCTACTTAGGAGGTGCAATTATGAAAAAGCAGGCTTTAATAATTGGAGTTACAAAGGGCATTGGATTGGTTATTGTAGTTGCTTTATCTACTAATGATAAATATAGTGATATATATTAGTAAGAACAACACCGTAATTGTCTGAATAATAGTAAAAATAATACTAAAAGTTAATTTAGGCAATATAGGATCAGTGATGAAGAAAGAAGTTTTTGAAGATACTATTTTAGTACCATTTGAAAACATACAAATTAGAGCTATTGTAAATTATAATATGTATTTGAGAAATACGTATTGTGATTATATGTCTTCGCCAAATAAAAATAAGCAAGTTAATCATGGTCTGATTGCTCAGAGAATTTATAATAATTTAAGCGAAGATAGTGCATATTTTTTTGCGTATGTACAATTTATCCTGCTTAATAATAGTATAAAATTTGAAAATATGTTTATTGAAATGTTAATAATATCTTATATCTTAAATGGTTAGATGGAATATTTTTAGAAAGAGGAAAATTTATGAAAACATTTGGAATTGTAAGCTACAATATCTATTGTAATTTTACGAATTATGGTTCTGCATTACAATCATGGGCATTAATGCAGGCTGTCGATAAATTAGGAAAAGATAAATGGCAGGTAAAATTAATAGACTATTGTCCAGATGTTCTGATGGATAAAAATCCATTAGATCCAATAAAGCATATGCTTGACACGGACGAAGAGTCACGCAAAATGTGCGAGTTAAGTATGCCGGCTATACAAGAAAATTATTATAAATTTAATCAATTCTATAATAAAAAAATAAAAAAAACAATAAAAAAATACACATCATATAATTTTAATGATGTTGTTACCGATGAAAATATTGATGGGTTTATTTGTGGAAGCGATACTATTTTTTGCATTGATGAATTTAATGGATTTGATGACGGTTATTATGGAAATTATGATTGTATGAAAAAAGGATATACGGTTGCATATGCTGCAAGTTTTGGCGATGCCCATTTTCATGATAAAGACTACTTAATTCTAAAGAATAGATTGAAAAATTTTAAAGCAATAGGATTAAGAGAAACTACAATGATTTCATATGTTAGAAATCATACATTTGTTCCATTACAGCAAGTAATTGATCCGACATTATTATTAACGAGTGATGATTATGATAAAATAATAGCTCCCAAATTAATTAAGAGAAAATATTTATTGTTATATGCTCGTAGATATAATCCAAAGATGAGTGCTTATGCAGAAAAATTAGCTCAAAGTAACGGATGGACAATTATAGAAATTAGCTTAAGAGCTACAAATGCACAGAAACATAAAATGTTTTATGAAGCAGGCGTAGAAGAATTTTTATCTTTAGTTAAACATGCAGAATTTGTTGTAACTAATTCTTTTCATGGGATAATTTTTAGTGTTCAATATAAAAAAACATTTGCAGCATTTTCTAGAGATCAATGTGACAATAAAATATTGGAACTCATGGATTTATTTGGATTACGGGATAAAATAAAAGTTACAGGCGAAGAGGTAACCCAGGAGATAGATTACGATGCAGTTCATAAACGCATAGAAGCAGCCAGGATCAATTCATTAAATTTTTTAACATTAGAGTTAGAAGGGTGTAAATAAATGAGTATTAAGGGATATTTAAATACAGGTCAAAGAAACCAATGTTTTGGCTGTGAGGCATGTGTTCAAATTTGTCCAGTAGATGCTTTGAGAATGGTGGAAGATAATGAAGGTTTTTGTTACCCGTGTTTAGACAAAAATATTTGTATAAAATGTGGAAAATGCCATTCAGTATGTCCTTATGAAAATGTACCTGTAAAATACGAAAAGAAAAAATTGACTTTTGGTGGTTATCATACTGATTTAAGGATTAGATGCAGCAGTACTTCTGGCGGGGCATTTTCGGCTATTGTTGATACTTGGTGTGACGAAAATTATGTAATATTTGGGGCAGTAGCAGAGGGCATTAATGTATACCATAGTTATATAGTTGACAAATCAAATATAGACATATTTAGAAAATCAAAATATTCTCAAAGTGTTATAGGGAATACATTTCGAACTGTAAAAAAATTTTTGTCTGAAGGGAAAAAGGTGCTTTTTTCTGGAACACCCTGTCAGAATGCTGGACTAATAAAATACTTGGGGGATTGCAATAAAGAGAAGTTATTGACAATAGAGGTGATATGTGAAGGTATTCCAAGCCCGCTCTTTATTCGAAAATATGAAATGTGGTTAGTTCAAGAACATGGGGCTAGAATAAAAATTTTAGATTATCGGTACAAGTATTTTTCTGAACTTGAAAATCCCATTTCCGGGAAATGGGATTTTGAAGTAATGTATACATTACTTCAAAATGGCAAGGAATTTAAAAAAGATAGATGGTGGAATCCATTTTGGTCTATATGGTTAAATCATCTTATGAGCAGACCATCGTGCTATGAATGTCCTTTTGCAGAATCTGCTAGAGTGTCAGACATAACTTTAGGAGACTTGTGGGGAGTACATATATATTGTCCTGAATTATATGGAGATAATAATGGCGCGTCTTTGATAATTTGTAATACAGATAAGGGAGAAAATGCTTTAAAAAAGGCCAAAAGTCAATTATATGGACATGAATTAGATTTTGATATTGCCTTGAAGTATCAATCACCTATGCGTAAACCAATTGCATATAATGCAAAACGGGCAAATTTTATGCAAGACCTTCAAAATTTAAATGTTGGATATAAGAAAATTTGTAATAAATGGTATGTAAAACCTTCATTAAAATTACTTTTTCAAAAATATGTGTGGGGTAATAAGCAAAAGATTTGTTTTTGGAAACTGAAAAATAAGTTATTTGAATAAGAGATGGGGCAAAAATATGGATTATTATGTTAATGAAAATATTAAAGATACAGAAAGAATTTTCCCGGAACAAGGGCGTTATGGATACTTTAGATATGACATGAATGAGAACCCTGAAGGTTTGCCTGAAGATTTTGTAAAAGATGTTTTAAAAGAAATCACACCGGAATTTTTGTCTGTTTATCCTGAACCGAATAAGTTTTTGAATAAATACGCAAAGTTTCTTGATGTAAAATTTGAAAATTTACTTACTACGAATGGTTCGGATATGGCTATTAGGTATTTGTTGGAGACATTTGGAGAACCGGGAAAAGAAGTCATAACTGTTTCACCATCTTTTGAAATGTACAGAGTTAATTGTTCGATTCTCGGATTAAAACATGTACCAGTTTATTATGAAAAAGATTTAACCATTAAAATAGAAAATATATTGAATGCTATTAATGAAAATACCAGGATTGTAGTCCTTTTGAATCCGAATAATCCTATTGGCAATGTTTATACTGATAATGAATTAAAGCAAGTTGTCTCTAAAGCACAAACAGTAGGGGCTATAGTTATCATTGATGAAGCGTATCATTATTTTTATGCGCATACATTTTTAAAGTATGCATTGGAATGTGACAATGTCGTAGTTTTGCGTACTTTTTCTAAATTGTTTTCTATTGCGGCTTGTCGGCTAGGGGTAATTATAAGTAATCCCAAGATTATTAATTACGTAAAAAGGGCACGATTAACGTTTGATGTTAATAGTATCGCGTTACTTTTTGCTGAAAGGCTTATTGACAATCCTGAAATTATAAAAGAGCTGATTACTATTGAAAATGAGGGGAAGGAATATATTCTCAAAGCATTAAGAACTAGAAACTATGAATGTGTAGATTGCAGAGGAAATTTTATTTTTGTTAAACCCAAACATAATGCAATAGATATTACGAATAAATTGAAGATAAATGAAAAAGTATTAGTTCATAGTTACGGTAATGAGTTATTAAAAGATTATATTAGAGTTTCTGTTGGATCTAAAAAATCAATGGAGATTTTCTTCAAGTCATTTTTGAAAGTTGATCTTTGATGTGGTTTTGATTGGTGGAGGGATAAATGATTAAGGTTATAACATATGGTACATATGACTTACTGCACTATGGGCATATTCGACTTTTAGAAAGAGCAAAGTCTTTGGGAGACTATCTCATAGTTGCTGTTACTGCCGATGACTTTGATAAAGTAAGAGGTAAAATCAATGTACAACAATCACTCACAGAACGGATAGAGGCCGTTCGTAAAACAGGGCTTGCCGATGAAATTATCGTAGAAGAATACGAAGGTCAAAAAATTGATGATATAAAAAAATATGATATAGATATTTTTACAGTAGGTTCTGATTGGCTTGGCAAATTTGATTATTTAAAAGAATATTGTGATGTTGTGTATTTAGAACGTACAGAAGGAATATCCAGTTCAGAGATAAGAAATAAGAAGCGTGAGCTTAGGCTGGGGTTGGTGGGGGAATCTAATGTTTTAGAGAAATTTACAGGGGAAAGTCATTATGTGAATGGAATCAAAATTGTTTGTATTTGCACAGATAATAAAGATTTATTAAAAGGTGAACTGGGAAAATTAGAATTAATTACCGATGACTATATAAAAATGCTTGAATATGTTGATGCTGTTTATATAATCTCTAACCCGCAAAAGCACTATGAACATGTTAAAACAGCAGTGCTGAAAGGGAAACATGTTCTTTGTGAATCGCCTATTACTGTGAAACGTTCTTTGTGTAAAGAATTGTTTGAATTAGCGCAGGCAAATGATTGTGTTTTGATGGAAGCGTTAAAGACAGCTTATGTAACTGCTTATTATAGGCTTTTATTATTAATAAAAAGTGGAAGAATTGGTAAGGTATTATCTGTAGATACGACATGTACAAGTATAAAAGACATTGATTTGAATAATAAGCTGTTATTAAGAAATACCTGGAATAGCATTTGTGCATGGGGACCTACTGCAATGCTACCGATATTTCAGATTCTGGGGACAAAATACAGTAATAAAACAATTACCACTAAATTTTTAGATAAAGAAGCAAAATTTGATAGTTTTACTAAAATAGATTTTTATTATGCTAATGCTGTTGCGAGTTTAAAGGTTGGTAAAGGTGTTAAATCTGAAGGGGAATTAATTGTTTCGGGGACTAAGGGGTATGTTTATGTACCTGCACCATGGTGGAAAACGGATTATTTTGAAATTAGATATGAGGATCAGAACAATAATAAAAGGTATTTTTATCAATTGGATGGTGAGGGAATAAGATATGAAATAGTTGCATTTGTAAGAGCAATTGAAATGAAAAAAATAAATTGTAGTATTACAAGACCAGTTTCAGAAGCTATAGTGGGAGTAATAGAAGACTATTATAATAACGAGTTCAATTGTCAGATAATATAAATAGACACATTAGTATAAATTTATCAAACATAAAATTTAGGATAGAAATATGATTAATTGAAAGTAAATAGGCAAACGTCACGATCGTGAGGGGAAACTTGTGAATTATGGCTAGACGCCGTTGGTAGCGATGGGCAGTACTGATATGTACGCACAGACGCAACAGCATCAGGACGGGAAGCGGAAGTTATACAGTTTTTGGAGATTACAGAGGCTCGATTGGAACTAAAA